>ERZ802830.4066-NODE-4066-length-11939-cov-7.90929_pt1 | contig 11939 bp, 9 predicted proteins | sample MGYA00345654_ERZ802830 | MGnify/ENA primary metagenome ERZ802830 (study PRJEB30503, sample SAMEA104212375) | marine metagenome | biome: Westerlies Biome; feature: [SRF] surface water layer (ENVO:00010504) within the epipelagic zone...; material: water... | reverse complement strand
TGGTTTCGGCCAGATCTCCCACGATATGATAGGATTCTTCAAAAAGCCATTCGGGGAGTTGAGCGAGTTCTGCTGCCCAGGCGCGCATCAAGGTGGTGGTGACTGGGCGCGAGGGTCTGCGATGGGATAAAAGGCCAACGGCCCATAGGGCGTCCTCTTTTGGCGCAACCTTAAAATACTGGGTCAGCGCAGCGACTTTTTTAGTGGTTTTGTTGGTGCTGTCAAGCTCCTCGATCAAAGCGGCAAAACGTCTCATTCGGTAGCGGCAGTTTCAAGGGTTTCGGCTTCGTATTGGGTTTTTTCGGTGCGGGCATTCCAGCCTTGTTCCCGCAGGTATTGTGCAAAGAGATCGGTATAGCCGTGGGTGGTGATCACGTTTTCACAGCCGGTGGCTTTAATGGCGGACAAGAGTCCTTGCCAGTCGGCATGATCAGACAGGACAAAGGCGCGGTCCACCGCACGTCTTCTTCTCGCACCGCGAAAGGCCATCCAGCCCGAGGCATAGCCCGTTGAAAGTTGTCCCAGTTTCTTGACCCAGGCACTGCCTAAAACTGCAGGAGGCGCCAAGACTAAATTGCCTTCCACCTCTTTTTTAGTAGTCTCGCGTGTGATCAATTCTGTCTCGGGAAAATCGATGAATTGACGCAAGACTTGGGTCATCTGCTCTGTCGCACCATGGGTGTATATTTTCCCGATTGTGGGGTCGAGGTGTTTTAACAGCCGCTGTATTTTCCCTAAAGAATACCCCATCAATAAACTGGTGGTTTTCTCGGCTTGATTTTGCGCCCACCACTGGTTAATGCTGTCGTGGATTTTTATAGGGTCTTCCCATTGAAAGACAGGTAAACCAAAGGTACATTCAGTAATAAAAGTAGTGCATTTCACGGGTTCAAAGGGAGTAGAAATCCCATCGATTTGGGTTTTATAATCTCCGGTAAAGACCCAGATTTCATCTTTGTATTCCACTCGGATTTGTGCAGAACCGGGCACATGTCCAGCCGGATGAAAAGAGAATTGAACCCCATTAATGCTAAAGGTTTCGCCGTATTTTTTCCCCGTTACCGAGATCTTCCCTAAACGATGCTGGATAATAGGCACATTGATTTCGTGGGTGATGTAGTGTTTACTGCCCCAGCGCGCATGATCAGAATGGCCATGCGAAATAATCGCCTTATCCACGCCCCGCCAGGGGTCGAGATAGACGTCAGCTTGTTTACAGTAAATCCCTTTTGAGGTGAATTCCAGTAATGGCATGCCTGATTTTTCTTTTTCAAGGGGAAGGTACGAATATTGGCTTAGAAGAATAAACCATTTTGTTTATTCCTGTCCCGTTGCCATTTTGCGGGGTTCATTTTGATGTATCGACTGATGTTATGGAATGATTTTTCATTTTTAATGATGACATCATAAAAACGGGGTTGCCATGCGAATTGGGGGTTGGTTTTCGGGCGTGGATGGTACAAATACGTTTGTATTGGTTGATGATAACCCCCAATGATCCAGGGGACCAATTTTTTTTGGCATCCGTAGACGCGCCCAAATTGGGCGCGTCTACGGATTTGGGCGCATCAACGGATTTGGAAACACAAATAATCCCATGCATATTATTGGGCATTACCACAAATTCATCCAAAATCACAAACGGAAAATGTTGCGGGATTTCCATCCATAATTTTTGTGCCAATTCCCCAATTTCATTCAATTCCATTTTTGCGGTGACGCCCAATTTGGGGGTCTCTACAATATTTCCAAAAAAATGTTGGCGGTCTTTGGTACATATGGTGACAAAATAGGAACCATTATTGGAATAATCCCACCATTTTGCCCGCACGGTGTCTACGCGATATTTGTTTTTGAATTTTCGGGTCACGGTATAATCGATTTGGGTAAAACAAGGTATGTTTTTTATTTAAAATCTAAAAAGGGCTATCGTTAATAACTGCCAATAACTCCTTTCTTCTGCCCTCAAATTATTTGTTAATTTCGTTTTGATGTATTTAATCTTTGACACCGAAACCACGGGATTGCCTAAGCGCTGGAACGCGCCTTTAACCGACAGTGAAAACTGGCCGCGCTGTATTCAAATTGCCTGGCAAATTCACAATGCGAAAGGCGAAGTGATTGCCCATGAAGATTATTTGATTCAACCCGACGGTTTCACCATTCCCTTTGATTCTGAACAGGTACACGGAATTTCAACTGCCTTAGCAGAGGATCAAGGAATTCCGTTAGAAGAGGTGTTGGAGAAATTTCACGCAGCGCTTGACCAAGTGGAGTATGTGGTGGGACACAATGTGTCTTTTGACCGCAACATTATGGGGGCAGAATACCTGCGTGCCGGTCTGGCCGATGTGCTAGAAGGAAAAGCCGTGGTCGATACCTGTACCGAAGAAACAGCGACTTTATGTCAACTCCCCGGCGGTCGTGGGGGCAAGTTTAAATTGCCTACGCTAAGTGAACTCTACCACTTTCTTTTTCAAGAAAGCTTTGAAGAAGCGCACAATGCCACAGCAGATGTTGAGGCCACTTCTCGCGCTTTCCTAGAATTATTGCGTCAAGATCAATTGCACCCCGATGCGTTTGATAACCAACAAGCACAGACGGTCGATTTAAAAGAACGCAGCCGCCCTTTTGGGTTAATCGGTTTAACCCATCAAAACCTTAAGCAAGCTTCTGCAGCGCTTAAGAAGGAGGCTTCGCCAAAGGGACCTGCGCCAGCTGCCGGAGTAAGTGATGCCCTGGAAGATGCGCCTTTTGTGCATTTACACAATCACTCTCAGTTTTCGGTCTTGCAAGCGACTTCGCGCATCAATCAATTGGTCGATGCCGCTGCAGACGATAATATGCAAGCCATTGCCATTACCGATCACGGAAACTTAATGGGCGCCTTTCATTTTATCAAAGCGATTAATGGGCACAATGCTAAGGTAGAGGACGATCAGAAAATCAAGCCGATTGTAGGCTGTGAATTTTATGTGTGCGAAGATCATAAAGACAAAACCCGAAGAGACGATGGCTACCAAGTCGTCTTTTTGGCAAAAAATAAAGCCGGTTATCACAACCTGGCAAAATTGACTTCTGCGGCCTATGTCGATGGCTTTTATTATGTCCCGCGCATTGACCGCAAGCTCGTCGAGCAATACAAAGAACACTTGATCGTATTGAGTGGAAACACCTATGGAGAAGTACCGGCGAAGATTTTAAATGTCGGTGATAGGCAAGCCGAAGAGGCTTTGCAGTGGTGGCATGGGCAATTTGGCGAAGACTTTTATATCGAATTGATGCGTCATGGGGAAGAAGGAGAAGATCGTGCTAACGAGGTGTTGATCGAATTTTCCCGCAAGTATAACATTCCGCTTATTGCGACGAATAACACCTATTATACCAAGAAGGAAGAGGCGAATGCGCACGATATTCTACTCTGTGTAAAAGAAGGTGAGAAGCAAGCAACACCCATTGGTCGAGGGAGAGGCTTCCGTTATGGCTTCCCCAACCAAGAATATTATTTTAAGGACAGCCAGGAGATGAAAAAGCTGTTTCAAGATGTGCCAGAAGCCATTTTGAACATTCAAGCTTTGGTCGATAAAATCGAAGCTTTTGAATTAGCGCGAGACGTCTTGTTACCCCAGTTTGATATCCCCGAAGACTATCAAGTAGCCGATGACCCCGACGGAAAAAAGGGAGAAAACAATTACTTGCGCTTTTTGACCTATGAAGGGGCCAAACTGCGCTATAGCGAATTAACGGAGGAGATCACAGAGCGGATTGACTTTGAGTTAGATGTTATTGCCAATACGGGTTATCCGGGTTACTTTTTGATTGTACAAGACTTTATTGCAGCGGCCCGCGACATGGATGTTTCGGTAGGGCCGGGGCGGGGGTCTGCAGCGGGATCTGTGGTGGCCTATTGTTTAAAGATTACCAACATTGACCCCATAGAATACGACTTGCTTTTTGAGCGTTTCTTAAATCCAGACCGGGTGAGTATGCCCGATATCGATATTGACTTTGACGACGAAGGTCGCGGTCGGGTGATGGATTATGTGATTGAAAAATACGGTTCTAATCAGGTAGCACAAATTATCACCTATGGGACCATGGCGGCAAAGTCTTCCATTCGAGATACAGCAAGGGTGCTCGATTTACCTTTGGGCGAAGCCGATCGCATTGCCAAATTATTACCCAATATGAAGCTGGGGAAAATCTTTGGCTTAAACGATCAAGAACTGAAAAAGAGCCTGCGCGCCGATGAGCTTCTAAAGGTCAATGAAATCAAGAACTTGGCCGATGAAGATTCTATCTCTGGGCAAACCATTCAGCAAGCGAAAGTCTTAGAAGGTTCTTTGCGCAATACCGGGATTCACGCCTGCGGGGTGATTATTACTCCAGACGATATTACGCAATTTGTTCCTGTGGCTACCGCCAAAGATTCTGATTTATATGTAACCCAATTTGACAACTCGGTTGTAGAAGATGCCGGTTTGCTCAAGATGGATTTCTTGGGATTAAAAACCTTGACTTTGATCAAAGACACGGTCAAGCTAGTCAAATACAAACACAATATTGATTTAGATCCAGACAGTTTTCCCCTAGATGATGTCAAAACTTATGAGCTTTTTCAACGCGGAGAAACGGTAGGTATTTTTCAATATGAATCTGCGGGGATGCAAAAGTATCTCAAGGATTTAAAGCCCACCGTTTTTGCCGATTTAATCGCGATGAATGCCTTGTATCGACCTGGGCCGCTAGAATATATCCCTAGTTTTGTTGATCGAAAAAACGGGAACGAAGAGATTGCTTATGACCTTCCGGCCATGGAGGAATATTTAGAAGAGACCTATGGGATTACTGTTTATCAAGAGCAAGTGATGCTCTTGTCGCAGAAGTTGGCGGGCTTTTCAAAAGGTGATGCCGATGTTTTGCGGAAGGCGATGGGGAAAAAGATTTTCGCCTTGCTGCAAAAATTAAAGCCACAATTTATCGATGGGGGAAAAGCGAATGGTCACCCCGAAGAAGTCCTAGAGAAAATCTGGAAAGACTGGGAAGCCTTTGCTGCTTACGCCTTTAACAAATCGCACTCCACCTGTTATGCTTGGATTGGGTATCAAACGGCCTATTTAAAGGCGCATTATCCCGCAGAATATATGGCAGCGGTACTTTCTAATAATATGAACGACATTAAGCAGGTGACTTTCTTTATGGAAGAATGTCGCCGTATGGGACTCAATGTTCTAGGGCCAGATGTCAATGAATCGTTCTATAAATTTGCGGTGAATGATAAGCAAGCCATTCGTTTTGGAATGGGAGCAATTAAAGGAGTGGGAAGAGGTGCTGTAGAAACGATTATCGAGCATAGAAAAGAAGGAAAATATACTTCTATTTTTGATTTAGTCAAGCGAATAGATTTGCGTGCAGCAAATAAGAAAGCGATGGAAAATCTTGTCTTGGCAGGAGGTTTTGACTCCTTTGGCGAAACCCACCGCGCACAGTATTTTAACCCCGATGGGGATGGGATTACTTTTTTGGAAAAGGTCATACGTTTTGGTGCGAAATACCAAGAGCATTTAAACTCTGCTCAGGTTAGTCTTTTTGGAGAAGAGACGGATCAAACGTATCAAGATTTAACCATTCCTTCTTGTGAGTCATGGAGTAATTTGATTTGCTTGCAAAAAGAGAAAGAAGTGGTTGGGATTTATATCTCCTCCCATCCTTTGGATGATTTCACTCATGAGATGGAGCATTTTGTTTCTATTTCTTTAAACCGTTTAGGCAACTTGGAGCCGTTTCTCAATCGAGAACTGAGCGTAGGAGGTATCGTGAATGATGTGGAACATTTGGAAAGTAGAAATGGAAAAGGCTGGGCTCGTTTTACAGTGGAAGATTTCACGGATCAATATGAGTTTCGCATTTTCGGAGAAGACTATTTAAAGTACAGACATTTTCTGGTGGTCAATCAGTTTATTCGAATTCGGATCATGATTCGACCCGGATGGGCAAACAAAGAAACGGGTAAAGTTGGGGCGCCCAGAATGCAGTATTTGAGTTTCGAAATGCTACAGAATACGCTCGAAAATCATGCGAAGAAACTCACCTTACAGTTGGACATCCATCAGTTAAATGATACGAAAGTAGAGACTTTACAAAGTTATTTAAAGCAATTTAAAGGAGATAAATCCTTGTTTTTTTGCATTTATGACTCGGAGAAAAAGATAAAACTCACGTTGAATAGTAAAAAACAAAAGGTACAGATTTCTCCAGCTTTGCTCGAAGCGTTGGCCTTGGAAGATTGGTATTATAAGTTGAACTAGTACTATTGCAAAACCTCATTCCTCAATAAAGAAATTTGATCTAAAGTTCGCAATATAACGACATAAAAATAACTACATTTGGGCATTAAATTTTCAAAAAATGGCATTAGAAATTACAGATGCAACTTTTGATGAGGTTGTATTACGATCTGAAAAACCGGTTTTGGTTGATTTTTGGGCGGCATGGTGCGGTCCTTGTCGTATGGTTGGCCCCATTATCGAAGAGTTGAGTAAAGATTATGAAGGGAAAGCCGTAGTAGGTAAGGTAGATGTTGACGCTAATCAAGATTTTGCTGCCAAATACGGTGTTCGAAACATTCCTACGGTTTTAGTTTTTGACAAAGGTGAGCTGGTAGGACGTCATGTAGGGGTGTCTCCCAAAACAACTTACGCAGGGGCTCTAGACGCCGTCATATAAGATTTTTCTTTTTTATTGAATTGTTTGGCAAATTCAAAATGCAACGTATATTTGCACACGCCAAATGAGGTCTGGTAGTTCAGTTGGTTAGAATACATGCCTGTCACGCATGGGGTCGCGGGTTCGAGTCCCGTCCAGACCGCACTTTTTAAAGATGTTGTGTGTTGTTAAATTGGGAAAACCCCAATGTTTACAACCAGTGAGAAGCTTTCCAGTGAAATGGAGGGCTTTTTTTGTTTTGCATTACACTTCTGGCCTTGATTTGGAAAAGGGGATCTAGGTTAATTAAAGTAATGTCACAATCACTTAACAAAAGAGATTGTGGTATTTGGAATTTAATCCTTAGTGGAAGTTAAAGAAACAAGATGAGTAAGGTCATCACCAAGCCTGCTAAGGAAAAGTAAACCCCTTTTTTAAACACAGTGGTTTGGGGTAAAAACATCCAAAACGCAGAAACGACAAAAAACAACAGAGAAACTCCAAAAAAGATATTCAACCAATAAATGGGACTCTCGGTAGTGGCTTTGTGTAGCTTTTCCATTTTTTCAATGACGTAGGGCAATTCTTTTTTTAAGTAAAGCGCCTCTCCTGTGGTTTGATTGTATTGACCCTCTGCAAAGTAGAGAACTTCGTCTTCCGTTTTGGTGATTTTCAGATTTTTGATACTGAGATTTTTGCCTAGCGTATATTCGTCTAACTGGGGTTCTAGTTGTTTTTGCACTTCGGTCACCTTTTTAAACGTATCTGTTCGTCTAAAAATCATGATGGTTCCACTAAAGGCGTACACCGCCATGACTCCCACAAGGTAGAATCCTAAATAGCGATGAATCAATCTGAAGTAATAGCCTGTATTTTTTTTCATAGTTTAGTTCAATTCTTATTGAGACAGAGAGCAAAAATAAAACGTTTAATTTGATTTTGACTATTCGTTTTTAGTTAAATAGGCTTTACGGATCATTTTTGCTGTCTGATGGCCCGAATCATGACTCCAACCGGGAGGATAAAAAAGATAACGGAACTTGTTGGCTATCCCAGGAGCGTTGATTACGTCTTTGACCAAATGAATAAATTCACCAAAATACACCTGTACAAAACTCCCTGAGTTGATCGGCCTTGTGATGCCGTAATCGATAGTAAGGTTCGGATCTTCTTCTTGGTAGGTGCCAAAAATACGATCCCAGATATTCAAAAGGTTACAATAGTTTGTATCCAAATACAAAGGATTGCGCGCGTGATGTACCCTGTGATGAGAGGGGGTGAGCAGAATCTTATTCAAAAACCCAAACCGAGCATCTTTGATTAAGTTTTCACCTACATGGATAAAGGCACCATAGGTTCCATCGATGAACATGATGGTAAAAAGCATGATTGGATCTACCCCCATCAAAATACAAATGGACGTACGGATAAAGTCTGCATAGGGCGCCTCGAGAAAAAAATGGGCATGGGTCACACTGAGATTCATCTCTTCAGGACTGTGATGCGTGGCGTGAAGACACCAAAACAAACGTACTTTGTGGGCGAGGAAATGATAGATGAAATGAGCAAATTCCCAGACAATATATCCGTAAAGAAACCCATACCAGGTCATCGGAACTTCGACCAACGCAAAGGGTTGAAACATCCCAATACAAAAAGCCACCATCCCAATAGAGATAAACCTTCCCAGTATCCGATTGGAGAGGTAAATTAAAAATATGACTTTATATACTTTGGTTTGAGGTTTTTTATAGATAAAACCCAAGAAGAGTTCTAGGAAGAGAAGAAGCGGAATGATGGGAAGCACCAAAGCCACGATTCCTTCATAGGTTAATAGGAGTGCATAGTCTTGCTTTTGTAAAATAGTGAGGAATTGATTGACTCCAAAAAAGCCTATAATTTCATTCCAAAGTGAGTTTAAAAAAGACATCAGTACTGATTTTAGTAAAAAGGTAAAAATAAATTAAATGCAATGCGGTGTCTTGAGGCAAAATATCAATTCTAAGTTTTCGAAAAACAACTGATTTTACAAACTTTAGAATTGTTGGCTTTAGCATGCTACATCACATACTGATCCAATAAGTCAGTTTTAGATTGATCGATCGGAAGGTTGGCCCAAACTGCTGGGTGTAATAGTTGTCATTGTAAACCAGGTAGAGGTCAGAAAGCGGAGCAAAGCGCCATTGCAATCTTGAGTTAATCCCCAGGTTATCAGTTTGGTTGCTGTATTGAATCAGTGTGGACCAAAACAATTTTTTACTAAAGGTGACATCAAATTTGGGTCGGATTAAGATGAGATCTGCAGTTGTATAGGGTTTGGGCAATTCAATGCGGTTGTAGTCCCATTGGACACTTAAAATAAAATTCGGCTGGAATCGATAACCAGTTGTTCCTGTGAGCGAAAATTTTTCACCATTAAAAAACCCTCCATAGGAAATTTGAGAATTAAAAATAAAGGGATTGGCAAAATTGAGTCGATACTCTAAACTCCAATCGTTGTAAGTATATTCTGAATTGCTAGGAAGGGGAACGGCCTCTTCTGATCGTGTGGGATCAAAACTGTCAAACAGGTAAACATAATTGCGACTAAATTCGAATTCTAACTGGTTTTGGGCATTGGTCTGCAGGGTGTAGTTGGCACTCAGTGAGTGATCGGTTTTCAAGTAATCCAAATTTTGTTGAAACCACATTAAATTCAACAGTTGAAAACTATGAGAATTGATTTTTCCTGTTTTGGGATAGAAGCTTCGCCGTACACGGTTTCCAGATTTGACAATTCCTGTTCTTCGAATAAAACCTAAATCCGACCGAAAGTCTTCATCTACATAAACCGTATTGGAGTAAAATTGCCAGATTCGGGTGTTGTATAGTACCGAGGCAAAGCTGGAGAGATTTCCTTTGTTGTCATCGGGCTGAAAAGATTTGTGGGTATAAAACTTCCCAATCCATCGGTTGTTTGCAGAGGCCAGGTTGTAGTCCAATCCAATGACACGGTTGTAGGTGTCTTTTTCCGCTACGAAATCATAGTCTTTTAGACTTTGTCGATTGACCATAAAAACCCCTACCTGAGACTCTCCAAAAACTTTCCTTTGCAAGGCAAACATGGCGTTGTTGTTTGAAGCAATTTCGTTACTAAGGTCTTCTTTATTTTGAATACTTAAAACTCCTAACCGCCAATTTTCATCCAGCTTACCACTCAAACGAACCCCTCCGATAATATCGTTTTGTATGGTATTTCCCTCAGTATCCTTTTGAATTCCAATTCTTCTAGAGAAAAAAGGAATCGCATCTCTAAAACTTCCATAGCTTCCGAAAAGGTCTCCATTATCAATAAAAAACTGTCTTTTTTCGGGTAAGGTAATTTCAAATCGTGTGAGGTTGGTTATTACGTCATCTACTTCTACGTTTGAAAAGTCAGGGTTAAGCGTCACATCCAAATTTAGTCCCGTACCAATGGCAATTTTTAGATCTCCTCCCGTAGAAAAAGAACTGTTAGCGTTACTGTCAGTAAAATCTTTTGAGGTAAGACCGTTGACATAGGGAATCAAGTATAGGGGGGTTTTATTTTTTTTCAGGGGTTCTTCGAATATAAGTTCTCCAAAATATCCAATATTAATGGGGAACTGGGTTTGGTCTACGTTTGTCCAAATACTCCTTTCATTCCTTTGGAAATCGTATCGGTAGGATTGAAACCCCCATACCTTAGAATTTTCAGGATATTTTAAAGAACTAAACGGAATCTCAAGTTCCAATACATAGTTTTCATCGGTGTAGGTGCTTTCCGATTTCCATTTGGTATCCCAGGTAAGGTTAAATCCTCGGGTGTCGATCCCCCGGTCTGACACAAGCGCTTCCCGCTGAACACCGTAGGCATTTACACCAAACAGAAAAGCATTTTGACCGTCGTTGAAGGTGTCAAAAATTAGGGTAACATTATCGTTGTTTCGGGAACTATAATCCCTCCTAAGGGAGTTTATTGTATAATTATCTCCGATAGAATGTGCAGTAATACCTACATATAAATGCGTATCGGTATAGAGTAGTTTTACTTCGGTTTTGTCTTGTGCTTTTAAGGAGTCAGTTGGGAATTGTTGCCAAAAATCGTCTGCACGATCGGCCTTACTCCAAACCTCCTCATCCAAAACACCGTCTAAAACAATCGGTTGACTTATTTTTTTTACGGTTACCGTCCTTTTTTCTTCTTGAGCCAGGGCCTCAAAAACAAAAAATAAAAGTACAAGTACAAGGGCTGTTTTTCTGTTAAAGGAGTTCAAAGTATTTGATTTGAAGACTCGGGTTGGTATTGATTGAGCAGAAAAATGAAGACTGTTGAATTGCCAAACGTTTTTTATAGAATTTGAATTATTGATAGTAAACCGGTTTTAAAAGAAGAATTTAAAATAGCGCTAACCTAATTTTCAAGGATCGTAAAGGACTCGCTTGTTTTATCCTATTTGATTAAATAGGTATTGTGCTTCTCATTTCGACCTAAATTTGTTTTTTTTGGTGAAAGTATAAAAAAAATGGTTTGAATACTTTTTTAAAAATCACTTTAGTGCGTGCATTCTCATCACTGTAGTAATTCCGTTGTGAAATGTACCTTCTTCTAATGTAATTTTTTCTTCTTTGAGTTGAGTAAATTCAAAACCTTCAAAGTCAGTGCGTAGTTTTTCTTCGCTGTACAATTGAGTAGGCATTTTGGGTCCTCCCACACGAGGATTTATTTTTTGGTACTGTGGGTGGTTGGTACTGAAAGCTTCTAGAATAATCCGTCCTCTTATTTTAAGTAAAGAACAAAGTTTTTGGTGGTTTGAAGTTCGTATGGAATCGGGGAAGTGAACATAAATCAGTCCAATCACATCAAAAAAGGCATTTGCGAAAGTGAGGTCGCTTAAAGAGGCAATTTGATAGTTGATTTCAACTTGTTTTTCCCGAGCTAAAGCCATTGCTTTTTGGTAGGCCTTTTCACTAAAATCATAAGCAAACACATCCCATCCTAAGCTTGCTGCATAGACTGCATTTCTTCCTTCTCCCTCCGCCGCTAGGAGTATTTTGCCAGGGGGCAGCAGGTCTATTTGATCTTTAAAATACTGGTTTGGATTTTTTCCGTAAGCAGAGTTTATCTCCTTGTACCGTGCGTTCCAAAATTCTTTCATTAATGTTAGGGGATTAAAAAATAAAAAAAAAATCCTCCAATCTTTTTTTGTCGATCTACAAAATGAATTTCTAAGATC
>ERZ802830.4065-NODE-4065-length-11940-cov-5.94127_pt1 | contig 11940 bp, 11 predicted proteins | sample MGYA00345654_ERZ802830 | MGnify/ENA primary metagenome ERZ802830 (study PRJEB30503, sample SAMEA104212375) | marine metagenome | biome: Westerlies Biome; feature: [SRF] surface water layer (ENVO:00010504) within the epipelagic zone...; material: water... | reverse complement strand
CTATTGATGGTGTGACGGTGTTTTGTGCCGGGGTCAAATCAAATTCTCAGGGTGAGCTGCTGACCAACGGTGGTCGGGTGCTCAATATTTGTGGCCGGGCCGCGACCGTGGAAGCAGCTCGTGAGCTTGCTTATCAAGCGGTGGATTTGATCTTTTGGCCAGGGATGCAACATCGTGCGGATATTGGTGCTTCGATTGAGACGGAGCCTAACCAGGAGGTAATCAAATGAAGGTCGCTATTTTGATGGGTTCTCCTCGCGACGGAGACAAGATGGCTGGGGCGTCAGAAATGCTAGAACGCTTTGATGTTCCGCACGAGGTTCACGTGATGTCGGCTCATCGAACGCCTGAGAAAGTAGCGGAACTTGCATCAAACGCCCGAGATGATGGATATGGCGTAATTATCTGTGGAGCAGGTATGGCAGCGCACCTCGCAGGCGCTGTGTCAGCTCATACGACATTGCCTGTGATTGGTGTCCCTTTGTCCGGGGGGGTCAATGGAGGTATTGATGCTTTGCTCTCTACGGTGCAAATGCCACGCGGCATCCCCGTTGCGACTGTGGCTGTCGACGGGTCTGCCAACGCAGGAGTTTTAGCAGTTGAGATTTTGTCGTTGAGCAACCCAGATTTAGTTGCACAGCTTAAAATTTTTAGGGACGAGGGCGCGAGGTGACGATTCCCAAACCCACGGTCGTTAATGTTTTGGCTACTCGCTATGCGTCTGCGGAAATGGCAGTTATTTGGTCGGCTCAAAACAAAGTGGTATTGGAACGTGAGCTTTGGCTAGCTGTACTTGAGGCCCAAAAAGATTTAGGAATTGAAATTGACGATGATGCGGTTGCCGCTTACCGATCAGTGATAGCCGATGTTGACCTCGACTCAATAGACCGTCGCGAGCGCGTAACGAAGCACGATGTCAAAGCCCGAATTGAAGAGTTTTCTTCGTTAGCGGGTTATCAACATATCCATAAGGGACTGACGTCACGGGACTTGACTGAAAATGTTGAACAACTGCAAATCAAGCGTTCTTTAGCTCTGACCCAAGAGCGACTGGTGGCAGTGATCGCGCGCCTGGCGGAATTGGCTGTCCAGTACCAAGACACTTCGATAACTGGGCGCTCGCACAATGTTCCAGCGCAGATGACCACGTTGGGCAAACGATTCGCCAACCTTGGTCAAGAAACGCTTCTTGCCTATCAACGCATCGAAGACCTGCTGACGAAGTATCCGTTGCGTGGGTTAAAGGGACCGGTTGGTACTCAGCAAGATCTTCTTGATCTTTTCGAAGGAGATGCTGGCAAGGTTGGGGAACTAGAAGAACGAGTGGCCGGTCAGTTGGGCTTCAGCGAGACATTGGGGGCTGTGGGCCAGATTTATCCACGCTCGCTTGACTTAGATGTTGTTAGTGCGCTGACACAGACGGCCAGCCCTTTGGGAAATATTGCCCTACAAGTTCGTCTTATGGCTGGGTTAGATCTGGCAACTGAAGGATTTGTTGAAGGTCAAGTGGGTTCATCGGCTATGCCTCACAAAATGAACACTCGTTCCGCTGAACGAGTAAACGGCTTTGTATCAATACTTCGAGGGCACCTGACAATGGCTGCATCGATCTCTGGTGACCAGTGGAATGAAGGAGACGTGAGCTGTTCAGTTGTTCGACGCGTCGTGCTTCCTGACGCTTTCTTTGCGCTGGACGGCGCTATCGAAACGATTTTGACTGTCTTAGAAGGTTTTGGCTCCTACGACAATGCTATAGATCGAGAGCTAGATCGGTATTTACCCTTCCTTGCTACGACGCGCCTATTAATGGCGGCGATCAAGGCAGGCGTTGGTCGCGAAGAGGCTCACGAGCTCATAAAGAAACATGCTGTGGCTGCGGCTTTGGAAATTCGAGAAGGTACCAGCGGGGAAAATGATCTCGTCGAACGTCTAATAAATGATCCGCTTCTACCGCTAAATAAGGAAGTTATCTCTGACGTGCTATTGGATCACGAAGCTTTTGTAGGTCTTGCCGACGCACAGGTGAAGGAGTTCGTAGCCAGCGCAACCAAAATTAATTCTGAACATCCTGGGGCAGGGTCCTACCGTCCCTCCCCCATTCTCTAGTAGAGAAGAGCTGTGAGCGAACTTCAATTACTTCATAGTGGCAAAGTACGAGAAATGTACGTCGTTGATGACGATCATCTTCTGATGGTGGCGAGTGACCGAATCTCGGCATTTGACGTCGTCTTCGGTGAACCGATTCCTGACAAAGGAAAAGTTTTGACGGCGATGACGGTGTGGTGGTCTAACTATTTGGATGCCGTAGCTCCCACCCACCTAGTTTCAGCAGATCCGGCTGATTTTCCCGAGGCAGCTAGACGACCAGAATGGGAAGGGCGCGCTCTGCTTGTTCGTAAAGCAGAAATGCTGCCTCTTGAATGCATAGTTCGGGGCTACATAACTGGATCTGCATGGAAGGAATACCAGACGTCAGGGACTATGCATGGCGCCACTTTGCCAAGTGGGCTGTTGGAGGCGCAGCAATTACCAGAACCGGTATTTACCCCTTCAACCAAAGCTACGGAAGGCCATGACATCAATATCAGTTATGACGAGGCGGTAAACATCGTAGGAGCGGAGGCAGCTTCTGCGGCACGATCGATCTCTGTTGAGGCGTATCGGCGAGCCTCTGAACATGCTGCAGCAAATGGGGTCATCATCGCAGACACTAAATTTGAACTAGGGATTGTTGATGGGCAAATGGTGATAGCAGATGAACTGTTAACACCTGACTCATCCAGGTTCTGGCCGGCGGAAAACTGGAATCCCGGCGCGACACCGGTTTCTCTTGACAAGCAACCAGTTCGAGACGCTACTGAGGCTACTGGATGGGATAAATCGCCGCCGCCGCCGCCCCTTTCGACAGAAACGGTAGACGCTACCCGTGATCGCTATGTAACCGCTTATGAACGAATTACAGGTGAATCGTTCAAGCAGTGGATAGGAGAAAGCTGATGCACTTCGAAGCAAAAATAGAAGTATCACCTCGGGATGGAATTGCGAACCCTGAGGGGTCAACAATTGAACGGGCGCTGCCGGCATTGGGCTTTAAAACAACCCACAACGTGCGTGTCGGTAAGTTAATCCGCCTCGAAGTGGAAGCAGAATCTGTCGATGTAGCGCAATCGCTTGTAGAAGATATGTGCAACCGTTTTTTGACAAACCCCGTAATAGAAGATGCAAGCGTGGAAGTACTAGAGGTATGACCCGGCGCGTCGGTGTTGTTCGTTTTCCAGGCACCAACTGTGAATTTGACACCATCGATGCGATCCGGATGCTCGGAGGTGACGCTGAGATCCTTTGGCATGGTGATCCATCATTAAAGAATGTGGACGCAATAGTCATACCCGGGGGGTTTGCACACGGTGATTACTTGCGGTGTGGGGCCATCGCCAGGTTCTCTCCAGTTATGGGAGCCGTGGCTAGTTTTGCCCAAGAAGGTGGGCCGATACTGGGTATTTGCAATGGATTTCAAGTGTTAACTGAAGCTGGTTTGCTGCCCGGAGCTTTACAGAAAAATGTCGGTATGAAATTTCTTTGTTCTATGCAACAGGTCGAATTCGTATCGACCCAAAATATTCTCGGTCGGGGCTCAGAGGTTGGGGACCACCTGCAAATTCCCATCAATCATTTCGAAGGTAATTATGTCTGCTCGCCCGAAGTTCTGTCGAGGATTGAAACTCGAGAGCAGATTGTGTTTCGCTACACCGATAACCCAAACGGTTCAACCAAGGATATTGCTGGCGTGTGCAACGAAGCGGGGAACGTTGTTGGCATGATGCCGCACCCAGAAAGAGCCACATCTGCCCTTTTGGGTTCGAGTGATGGTGCTTCCGTCATCAAATCTTTTCTTTCGTAATAAGTCGGTCATTTGATCAACGTGTTCGAAGCGTATTAACAGCAATTGGCCCCTTACTCTTATCGACTGACTTACCCCGAAAAAATGCTTCGAAAGGCATCCATAAGAACTCTGGTGCCGCGACTAAGTTTGGTGCGTGAGTGCAGCCCCAGAAGATGCATCAGTTCATCGGGCACTTGGCCTAAGCGACGAGGAATATCAGGAGATATACAGGCTTCTTGGTAGGCATCCTAATCATCTTGAGTTGGCGATGTACTCAGTTATGTGGTCTGAACATTGTTCTTATAAATCTTCAAAAGTGCACTTGAAAAGACTTCCGACTGAAGCACCGTGGGTCCTTGTAGGCCCAGGAGAAAACGCTGGAGTTATAGATGTTGGCGACGATATCGCTGTAGCGATTCGAATCGAAAGTCATAATCACCCGTCCGCTATTGAGCCTTACCAAGGAGCAGCAACAGGTGTCGGTGGCATCCTCCGAGATATTTTCACTATGGGTGCAAGACCCATAGCTGTAATGGACCCACTTCGATTTGGGCCTCTTGATGACCCTCGTAGCCGATGGATTGCTGAGGGGGTGATCAGTGGAGTTTCGGGATACGGCAATAGTGTCGGTGTGCCAACGGTCGGGGGCGAAATCGTTTTTGATGAAACGTATAAAGGTAATCCACTAGTGAACGTGCTTGCGATGGGTGTGCTCCCAACAGAGCGACTTGTACTAGGAAAGGCAAGCGGTGTCGGAAATCTAGCGATCCTATTGGGGTCCGCTACTGGCAGAGATGGGATAGGAGGTGTCAGTGTTCTCGCCTCAAGTGGTTTCGATGAGAAGTCCAACGACGCCGATAAACGGCCCAGCGTGCAAGTCGGTGACCCATTTGAAGAAAAGAGACTCTTAGAAGCGTGCCTTGAACTTCTTGAAGAAGGATTAGTGAGCGGGATCCAAGACCTAGGTGGTGCAGGCATTACCTGCGCAACAAGCGAAACTGCTTCCCGAGGTGGGGCGGGCATGGATGTTGATGTTTCGGCAATTCATTCTCGCGAAGAAGGCATGGAGCCATTTGAGTTAATGACCTCCGAATCCCAAGAAAGAATGCTTGCGATTGTCGAACCCCGACACCTCGAAAGAGTTCTTCATATCTCAGCTCAATGGGAAATAACGGCCAGCGTGATAGGCCGAGTAACTGGGACTGGACAGTTACGAGTACTGGACAGCTTTGATGGAGAAGTATTAGCGGAACTCCCGGCATCAACCCTTCACGATGATGCCCCTGAATACAAACGACCTATGTCGCCGCCAAGTGATTTAGCTGAGCGGAGACAAAGTGATGCTTCTCTAGGGCCGGTTAACTGTGTCGAAGATTTGCTGTCATTGCTCTGTGACCCATCTTGGGTTTACAGCCAATATGACCACCAGTTGTTTCTTAACACCGTCGTCGGCCCTGGCAACGACGGGACCCTTCTTCGGCTTAGACACCCTTCAACAGGTGAAGAAACTGGGAGGGGTTTAGCACTTTCTACAGATGGAAACCATCGGTGGTGCTACGTAGACCCCCGCGAAGGCACCAAGATGGTTGTTGCCGAAGCCGTTATGAATATTGCCTGCGTAGGCGCTCACCCTCTTGCGGTAGTCAATTGTTTGAATTTTGGGAACCCCGAACACCCAGAAGTCATGTGGCAACTATCGGAAGCAGTCGATGGCATGTCAGAAGCTTGCGTTGCTTTTAATGCACCTGTCGTGGGCGGCAACGTCAGTTTGTACAACGAAACGAACACAATAGATATAGCCCCGACGCCGGTTATTGGTGTTCTTGGTATGCATCCCGCTCTCTCAGACCCACCGCCGACCGTTGACTTGCCGCCCGATTCTTTATTGGTGCTGCTAGGACAAGAACCTGCTTCTAATGTTTCTATGGGAGGCAGCCGGTGGGCTTGGGAAATTGGAGGATGCAAAGATGGCGTTCTCCCTGAATTCGATCTTGATGAAGCCGTTCGAACTGCATCTTTTGTCGCTAGCTCAGTTCAGAAATTAAGTCTTAAGGCTGTGCATGACATTGGCGAAGGCGGTCTTGCAGTTGCGCTTGCGGAGATGGCTATTAGATCGGGCATTGGTGCCAAATTAAATGACTATGACAACCATATTTCGATGTTCAACGAATCAGGAGGCCGAGTCCTCGTTGTAGTTGGCAACAACGATTTGGATGACTTTTTAGAAGCAGCCAGCGCCGAAGAAGTTACTGCGAAAGTAATTGGACAAACGGGCGGTTCATTACTCGAGTTTGGCCCAACGGTTGAAATTTCGGTCGATGCGTTAATAGCGGCTTCCGAAAGTCAGCTGCCAGATGCGCTAGGCCAAGGAACTGTTAGCGCGTGACGGACGAAATTCGTGATGTAGAAATCAATAAACCGCGAGAAGCCTGCGGTGTTTTCGGAGTTTTGGCTCCAGGATGCCCTGTCGCTCACCAGACTTATCTTGGCTTGTATGCCCTGCAGCATCGGGGGCAAGAATCCGCTGGAATTGCAGTGAGTGACGGAGCAAGTGTCACGGTCGTTAAAGATATGGGTCTTGTCTCAAGTGCTTTTGATGACCGCATACTTGCGGCTTTAGAAGGCAGCATTGCCATTGGTCATACTCGTTACTCAACGACAGGCTCCAGTTCTTGGCGAGCATCACAACCCTTCTACCGCGACGTTGGGGACCTCGAATTTGCTCTCGCCCATAATGGAAACCTCGTAAATACGGCAGAACTAGCGGCTGAAGCCGGCATGCTCGATGGAACCGTGACCAGCGATAGTGATTTAGTAGCTGAACTAGTCGCTATTGAACTTGCGAGCGGAGAAGCTCCCGAAGGGAACGAACTTCCATGGGCTTTAGAACGCGTTTTGCCACGACTGAAGGGTGGTTTCTCGTTCGTAGCTATGGACCGTCACCATTTGATCGGAGCGCGAGGCCCAGAAGGGTTTTGGCCGCTATGTCTGGGACGGCTAGATAATGGTTGGGTAGTTGCGTCTGAAAGTCCGGCCTTAGATACGGTCGGCGCGCATTTTGTTCGCGAGGTCGACCCAGGTGAGATGGTTGTGATTAATCGCGCAGGATGGACTTCCCGCCAACCTTTCAAGAACCCCGACCCGAAATTGTGTGTATTTGAATTTGTCTATTTTTCCCGCCCAGACACAGTTTTGTATGGTCGTAACGTTCACTCGGCGAGACAAAGGATGGGAGAGCAATTAGCTGATCAGGCTCCAGCTCTCGCAGACCTTGTAATGCCTGTGCCCGAATCAGGTATTCCCGCAGCTCAAGGGTTCGCCCGCGCAAGTGGCATCCCTTACCGAGATGGGTTGGTGAAGAATCGGTACATCGGACGCACCTTTATCGCCCCCTCCCAAGAAATGAGAGCTTTGGGAGTAAAGATGAAACTTAATCCGATTCGACACAACATCGAAGGCCAACGTCTCATAGTTGTCGATGACTCCATTGTTCGCGGTACTACCACGCGAGCGATAGTCGAGATGCTCCGGTCAGCTGGAGCTGCCGAGGTGCATTTACGAATTTCCTCCCCACCATATAGATGGCCGTGCTTCTACGGCATGGATACAGGTACCAAGGCAGAACTGCTGGCTGCAAACTTAACGATGGATGAAATACGCGAATACCTTGGTGTGAATTCGATTGCGTACCTAGAACTTGATCGCCTCATCAATGCGACCGGTGCTCCGGGAGCTGGGTTTTGTACTGCGTGTTTGAATGGACAGTATCCCGTAGAAATCCCAGCGAACATCGGCAGAGATGTCTTGGGAGTACGAGAAGACGACCAAGGATCGGCGTTCATATCGGTGTCGCAAATGGAGCTTGGCCAATGAGATCCGACATCACTTACTCTGACTCGGGAGTTGACATAGATGTAGCAGATGAGGCTGTGCAGCGGTTGATCCCGCATGCAGAATCAACTTTTCGAAAAGAGGTGTTAAGCGAGGTAGGAGGATTCGGATCAATAGTTGCGCTACCGGACGGATATCAAGAACCAGTCCTGGTGTCGGGAAACGATGGAGCCGGAACAAAAACCCTCGTAGCCAAGAGTCTGGGCAGATACGACACCATTGGTATCGATGTAGTTGCAATGTGTGTTGATGACATCGTTACTTCTGGTGCTGAACCGCTCTTTTTTTTGGATCAGCTAACCGTAGGAAAAGTTGACCCCGAAATCATTGAACAACTTGTTATTGGTTTCGCATCAGGCTGCATATCAGCTGGCTGCGCCTTAACAGGCGGAGAAATAGCTGAACACCCAGACTCAATGGATGATAATGATTTTGACGTAGCAGGGTTTGCGGTCGGAGTAGCAGAACGAGCTGATCTACCTAATGCCTACTCAGTTGTACCTGGCGCTCTTTTGGTAGGTCTTGCCTCAACAGGCGTGCGCTGTCACGGCTATAGCTTGGCTCGCCGGGTACTCATGACTGGTCGGCCCTTAGACGAACCCGCATGGTCCGGTTCTGATTTATCGCTTGGCGACGAGTTGCTGCGTCCATCAGTTATATACGCGCCAACCGTCCTCAAAGCGTTCCGCCAGCACGAAGTGCACGCAGCAGCGCATATAACCGGAGGAGGGCTCGCGGGAAATCTCAAACGTGTGATCGGAGATCAAGTAGACATAGGCCTAGACGTGCAAACATGGCGACGGCCCCAAATCTTTGATGAAATTGTTCGTAAAGGCCCTGTATCCGAAGCAGAAATGCGAAATGTTTTCAACCTGGGCATTGGAATGGTTCTGATAGTTCCTAACGATCAAAAAGATGAGATCATCGAACTTGCGGAGATGAATGCGCATGAAGCCTGGGTTATCGGGCAAGTTACCGAAGGTAGCGGCGAAGTCGGGTGGATAGATCAATGAGTGACCTTGACCCGATGCGGATCGAACTTAGAGAACACCTCCTAGCTCACGCCGTGAGGACTGGCGACTTCGTTTTGAAATCAGGCCGGAAGAGCAACTGGTTCATTGACGGTAAACAAACAGTCTGTACGCCCGAAGGAATTCAACTCATTGCACAAATTATTTTGGGTGAAATAGATGGGATCGACGCTATTGGTGGTTTAACCATGGGAGCTGACCCCGTTGCTTACGGTGTCGCTGCAATAGCGGCCGATCGAGGGCAAAAAATTCGCAGTTTCAGTGTCCGAAAAGAATCAAAAGACCACGGCGTTGAGGGTCGGATAGCTGGCGCGCTACGTAAAGGAGATCGCGTAGCTATCACCGAAGATGTCGTAACTAGGGGAGTCTCACCGCTAGAAGCAGCCGAGGCGGTTCGAGCTTTTGGTGCGGAACCCGTGATGATTATTTCCGTAGTGGATCGCGGTGGCACATGTGAACAACTAGCTAAAAAGGCCGGAATCAGCTTTCACGCACTGTTGACAGCACCTGATTTGGGTTTTGAATATGAGGGCCCATAAAACAAATGCGTTAGCACTGTTTGGACAAGTCGAATCCTCCCGCCACAATAGAGCGCTCGTATCCCATACCAGGAGACCCGATGTCGCGACCCACAGCCGCTTTCTCAGCCACGCTAGAAGTTGAGCTTGCCCACGAACCAGGCACTCTCGGCCGACTATGTACGGCAATCGGAGATGTTGGTGGAAATATTCGAAGCCTTAGAGGGTTCACCGCAACTGGCGGATCCTTGCGTGAAGAAGTGGTTGTTGATGCAGCTAGTGAAACTCACGTCGAAGATATATGTGCGGCAGTCAATGGGCTCGAAGGAATCAAGGTCATTAACGCAGTGGACCGGACTTTCAAGATCCACGAGGGAGGCAAGCTCGAAACCATAAGCCGAATCCCATTGCGAGACGCCGACGATTTATCGATGGCCTATACGCCTGGAGTTGCTCGAGTCTGTATGGCGATCCACCACGATGAAGCTGCGTCGCATGAACTAACAATCAGAAAAAATACGGTAGCAATTGTCAGCGACGGTACTGCCGTGCTTGGACTGGGCGATATTGGGCCAGCGGCTGCGATGCCGGTGATGGAAGGCAAAGCACTTCTTTTCAAAGAATTCGCAGGCGTCGATGCATTTCCGATCTGCCTAGATGTGGATACGCCGGAACAAATTATTGAAACAGTGATTCGACTAGCTCCAACCTTTGGAGGTATCAATTTAGAAGATATAGCTGCTCCTGGTGCCTTCGAAGTTGAGGCACGACTGCGCGAAGTGCTTGATATACCAGTCTTTCATGATGACCAACATGGCACAGCAGTTGTTGCGCTAGCCGCGCTAGAAAATGCGGTTCGTATCACGGGTAAGGAATTCAAAGATCTACGGTGCGTTATTTTGGGAGCAGGAGCGGCGGGTGTTGCATGCGCAAAAATTCTCATAGGTCGTGGTATTGGCGACGTTGTTGTGTGTGACCGGAAAGGCACCATTTACCCAGGTCGAGAAGATATGAACCCTGCCAAGGAATGGTTAGCTCACAACACAAACACCGATGTGATAGCTGGCACAGTTGGTCAAGCAATGAGTGGTGCCGACGTGTTCATGGGGCTTAGTGGACCTGGCCTCATTACGCGAGACGATGTCGCGGCGATGGCTGACAAGCCGATCGTATTCGCAATGGCTAATCCGGACCCTGAAATCCTTCCAGAGGAAATCAACGATATCGCTGCAGTCGTAGCGACAGGTCGTAGCGACTACCCGAACCAGATTAACAACGTGCTTGCTTTCCCAGGAATCTTTCGCGGCGCCTTTGATGCCTCAGCAACGGACATTACTGAAGGAATGAAGATTGCAGCAGCTTCAGCTATTGCTGCAGCTGTTTCAAGTGATGACCTCGCCCCCAACTTGATCATCCCCACAGCGTTTGACCGGTCAGTCGTGCCGGCAGTTTCCTCAGCCGTAGCTGCCGCGGCAATTGAAGATGGCGTAACCCGAGCCCTAAGCGAAGCCTAAAATCACTAGAAGTCAGGGGCGCTAGCCCCTGACTTCTTAGCGTGGTCGGGACCGGCGTCGATCCGGTGACCTCACGCTTTTCAGGCGCGCGCTCTGCCAACTGAGCTACCCGACCGCGGTCCCGACGGGATTTGAACCCGCGACCTCCGGCTTGACAGGCCGGCGTGAACTCCAGACTTCACCACGGGACCAACCGTGTTTGCCCAAATAACCATGGGCAAGGGATTGAATTCTGGCGTGACGGATGTCTTATTGCAACCTGACAGGCCTTATTCACATTTACTTGTTGTTTTGAAACCCCTGGTTTAACTCATCTGGTTGTGCAGGTCGCATGAGTAACTCAAGTGCATTCCACAATGTTCTCGACACGGGATCGAACAGAACGGGAAAGATTAGACCGACTGGAGCGGCAACTGAAAGTAAGAATGATGTCGAAACATCGGTGCCGAAAATAACCAGAGCCAGAGTTACCACCGTAAGAACTAGACCCGAACTCACGACTGTGTTTACAGCTACAGCTCCTAGAGAATGACCTTCCATACGTTCAAAGTGCAAACCACAGTTTGGGCAATCTTGGACCATGGCAAACATGCCCCAACTGGTGAACAAGCCGCGGCAGCCGCAGACACCACAGGCCATGGTTAACCCCCGCCAAAGAGTTTTCATATTGTCAGCATGACTTTCTTCATTTTTAGAGCCAAATCACCGCGGCGCCCGATCTTCACTGCGTTGAGACCCCGCCAAGTTGCCAACAAGCGAAGCTCAATAGCGAGAGCTTCGATGGCCTGCTCGTTCATTCTGTTGGGTTCAGAATAAATCCCAAGAACATTTAAAACCCCAGCTTTAACGTCAGCTTTCACATCAACTCTCGCACGTAGGCGGTTGGCGTGAAGAAACGGCAAAACATAGTAACCATGTACTCGTTTAGCGGCCGGTACATAGATCTCCAAACGGTATTTAAAATCAAATAATCGTTGAGTTCGTGGTCGGAACCACACCATTGGATCGAAGGGGCTGAGAAGGACAGACTTTGATGTTTCGTCCTTAATTTTAGCGTCGGATGAGAGGTAGGCAATCCGATCCCAACCGTCGACTTGAGTGGG
>ERZ802830.4063-NODE-4063-length-11944-cov-6.37648_pt1 | contig 11944 bp, 10 predicted proteins | sample MGYA00345654_ERZ802830 | MGnify/ENA primary metagenome ERZ802830 (study PRJEB30503, sample SAMEA104212375) | marine metagenome | biome: Westerlies Biome; feature: [SRF] surface water layer (ENVO:00010504) within the epipelagic zone...; material: water... | reverse complement strand
AGATTTAGGATCTAGTGCTTCACGGCGTGGGGGTTCGAGTCCCTTCACCCGCACATGACAAACCCCTCTATCGGAGGGGTTTTATTTTATGCGGCAATTTATTTATTTACATATTCACTCGACTGCTTTCGTCAGATTGTTTTGCTTGCTTCCCTTTCACTTTTTGGTTTCCAAAGTTGTAGGCTGCTGTTACTTTCACTTGCGGTTTTTGAAAATTGAAATAACCGCTTTGATACAAGCTCAGTTCAGGAATATCTATTTTAGGACGGAATACCATCGTGTTCAAAAGGTTGGTGCCATTGAGGGTGATATTTAGTCGTTCATTTATTTTCCGTTGTAAACTCACATCGAATTTACCCATGGGAAGCATAACGCCTCCATTGTTCAAGTTCTGTTTGGTTTGATAGAACCCAATGAGTTGCATACTGAGTTTTTCTCCTAAGGTGATATAATGATTCATATTGAAACGCAGAGATTCTACCGAACGATTCACAGGGATTTCATCGAGCATCCCAACAACTTTAGAACTCGACAAAGTAGTGAAACACCTAATTTTCCAACTTGAAGCGATAGTTACCGGAAAATTGATGATAGCATTAAAACTCTCTCTGAGGTCAAAATTATTAGGAATGTAAGTGATCAAATTGGAGTCTTCATCAATATTTGGACTGAAACGCGCTATGACATCCTTTTCCCTTGAATATTGACCCGAAATACTGAGGGATTTGATGCGATAATCGATTTGATAATTATCCGAAAAAGAGGGTTGGAGGGTTAAATTACCAAAGACCGCCGTATTCAAATCAAAAAACACCAATAAAGGCGCCATGTCTGTAAACGCAGGCCTTTTGATTCTTTTGCTGTAGGAAAGATTCAAATTATTGTAATCATTAATTTTGTATCCCATAAATAGACTAGGGAAAAAATTACCATAATTTCGATCAACAAATACCTCCCCTTCGGGAGAAGTAACGAAAGTATCGGTATGTTCATAGCGCAAGCCCAATTGAAACTTAATGGCTTTGGAGGCATCAAAGTTCAGTTGCGAATAAGCAGCTACCAAGGATTCATCTAAGTCGCTGCCTTGGCTAAACTCATCCCGAATCACGTTGTCATAGGCTACTAAATTTTCATTCGAAAAATTCGATTTGACATATTTTAAACCAGCGGTATAATCAAATTTTGACAATAATTTGGCTTTGTAATCCAACTTGGCCACTCGTATAAAAAAGGGAGATGTTTTCTCGGTATACAGATTATCAGGGGTCAAGTCGCTTTGCGCTAAAAAATCAGCGTCATAATTGGTGTAATTATCGTATTGAAGGTAACTGTATTCAACATCGATGCGCGCATTTTCAGTCAATTGATAGCCTGTAAAGAGGTTAATTTGTGCACTCTTCCATTCCTTAATTTCATCGCGAACAAATCCATAATTTAAAGACTCATTTTCTTGATATTCTGTGTCCCCTAAAAGGTTTTCTGTAGAGGTATAGCCGGTGACTGTTACTCCAATTTGCCACTGATTGGTGAGGTTGTACTCATCAGTAAGGCGAATGTTATGAGAGGGAACATTCATGCCATTAAAAAAGTCTGCACGACTATTAAAAATAGGAGTCACGTTTGTGTATGAACGGGTGATGTATCCTTCTGTTGGAATTTCATTATTAGTAAACGAATAATTGACACTGAGTACATTTTTAGAATCAGCTACATTAAAATTGGCAGTAGCATTACGTTGGGATTTGTTATCGTTATAACTTGTGCTATTGGACACAATAAAATTACCGTTATAGCCTTCATTATCTTTCTTTTTAAGTATAATGTTTACATAGCCGGAATTGCCCTCTGCATCATATTTAGCTGGTGGTGTTGTGATTAGTTCAATAGATTTGACAGTATCAGCACTCAAACCATTAAGATATTGAACCAGAGCAGTGGCAGGCATGTATGTCATTTTGTCGTTGATCATTACATTTACCCCATCTTTTCCAAGCATGGAAATGCTATTATTTTGTCGGTCTACTACCAAGCCAGGCGTTCTTTCCAAAATATCGAGTATTGAGGAGCCTGCTGCAGCAGTTTCTTCCTCCAAGGAGATAACCGTTCGGTCAATTTCACGTTTGTATGGAATTTTTTTTCCTACCACCTTGACATCTTGAAGCGCAAATGAAGCTTCTTTAATCACTAGAGTAGAAAGATTGATGGTAGTATTGTCACTAAGGGTAAAGGGTTGTGATTTATATTCTTCAAAACCCATGGAAGTAACTAAAATATAAAATTCTCCTGTCAAGGGTGAAAGTAATGTGAACTCGCCAGTATCAATAGAAATGCTGCGATCTTCTGTGGACTCACCATTGGACTGATAGAGTAGTACGTTTGCAAATGGAATGGGCTGTTGGAATTCATCAACAACTTTTCCGTTGATTTTACTTTGGGCAGCGATAAAGAGAGGTAATAGAAACTTCTACATAGTTTATGGTTATTTTGATTGCAAAATGCAAATATATAAAAAAATACCTGAACAAACTCTTCGGAAATTTTGTTTTATAAATAAATATCAATTTTATTCAAATATTTATTGATAAATGTTCAAAGAAAAGTGATTTTTTATATAAAAAAGACAAAGATACTACCGGTTGATTTTAAAGAGGTCGAGTTGAATATCATCCAGACCTTCTTTGTCAAAAGGGTATTCCATTTGATCTTGAATATTGTAGAGGGATATCAAAATAAATTCACTCAAACATATAATAAAATAGGTAACCCACTCGGGGTTGTCGTATCCTATTTTATTGATAATGGTTGGGGTATAGACCAAAGGAAAAATATAAATAAAAATAAGGCAATATGCCTTCAAACTTATTGGGGTACGGTGAGTGTGCACTGCGATCAGATTTTCTTGACCTTCGTGTACGTCTTTCATAAAACGAAAGATTTTCTGTCGGGTGCCGCCAGAGATCATTTCAGAATTTTCTTCAACAAAACCGAAAAGCGCAGCCATATTTTGATCGATCGTATGGGTATCATTACTCGATCCGGTCAGGTAGTCCATAAAATCATTACTTATTGTGATTAACAATCCCTGTCCTTGGGCTTTTGCTTCATCGGATAGTTTACTGGCGTTCAGAATTAAATATTCAACAGTCTTTAAAGCACTCCGGAATCGAGCCAAAAACTCTAAAGCTTTTTCACGCCTTTTAAAGGCCCCGCGAATGGCAAAAACGAGGGGGAAAATAATGGCAATACTGATCAGGGTCAGGTCGATATTATAAATCACAACAAACTGATACGATACATAAGGAACAACCAACGATATGGCCATTGTAATAAGAGTTCTGTAATTCAAAATGGATAAGTAGCGTATCAAGTATTTGTTTTTTATAAATTAGTGAGATAAAACTATAATTATTATTATGAATAAGCAAGCTACCTTCTTAGCATTATTATTGTCCATAGCGAACCTGTATGCTCAAGAAAACAAAGCTTTCACCAAGCTTTTCCAAGAAACAAAGCCTCTTGAAATTCAATTGAGTTATTCAAACAAGGAGTTGCGTAGAGATACCAATGATAGCATCTTTATTAAAGTTGACATGAAATACAAAGAAGCAAGTGAATGGAAGTCACTGCCTGTCAAACTGCGTGCTCGAGGAAATTTTCGACGCTCCAAATGTTATTTCCCACCCGTTAAAATGAAAATAAAAAAGTCGGACGCCAACGAGACCCTTTTTGAGGGGAATAAAAAATTAAAGCTCGTTCTTCCCTGTTTATTAGAAAAAAACATGAATGATAATATTGAGCAGGAGTTACTTTCCTACCGGCTTTTCGAAAAAATTTCTCCCTACCACTTCAAAACCAGAAAAGTTAAAGTCACCATGATTGAAGATAAGGGAAATAAAACCAAAGAACACCAGTTGGATGGGTTTTTGATTGAAGATGATAAACTAGTTGCCAAACGCTTCCAAGGGAATGTTTTTGAGCGTTATATCCATCCCTTGGCCATGGATGCAGAGAGTTCAGTGAAAAATGCGTTTTTTCAATTTATGATTGGGAATACTGATTTTTCTGTGGCCTACCAACACAACGGTAAACTTCTGTATGTTGATAAAAAAATAATCCCGCTTCCTTATGATTTTGATATGGCGGGTCTGGTAGACCCGAGTTATGCCTCGGTGAACACCAATCTCGGCATTAACTCTGTCAGAGAACGAATATATCGAGGCTTTAAAAGAGACGAAGACATACTTGAGTCAGTAAGGGAGCATTTTTTAAGGATTAAAAACAATTTGGTTGCGGAGGTTGAAAGTACTAAAGACGATTTTGATATGGAATCTGAATATGAATCCACAATAAGTTTTTTGAATAGCTTCTATGAGGTCTTAGAGGATGATGTGGCTTTTAAAAAAGATATCCTTGATCGTTTACGTACGAGATGATATTTAGGATGTTTTATTCTGTATCTACAGCTTTTTTTAGTTTGGTATAAAGAGCTGTATTATCATATATACCTGTAAAGTTTTTTGCAGTTGGTCCATAGCTAAAGACAGGGACCATTGTGGCACTATGTCCTTTGGTATTAAACCTACCCCCTACTTGGCTTTTCTCAACATTTCCTTTTGTTAGTGCCAATCCCCCCGTCTCATGGTCTGCTGTAACAACCACCAATGTATTCCCGTTTTTTTCGGCAAATCGCAAGGCAATTCTAAGGGCTTCATTAAATTCTAAAAATTCAGAGACCACATAGGCCACTTCATTGGCATGACCACCCCAATCGATCTGAGAACCCTCTGTCATAATAAAAAAAGGCTGGTTACTTTTTGAAAACTTATCTAAGGTTGCCTGTAGCATATCTGGAAGCGCTGGTTTTCGGCCGATTGATTTTTTTGGAGGCTCATCGTCGTAAGTTAAATATCCAATTTTTTCGGCATCACTCTCGATGAATTCTTCCAAAGAATTGACTATTTCATATCGATTATCGCTACTCATTATCAAGTTTTTTCGATCATCTCTTTTGGTGAAATGCTTTTTCCCACCTCCAATAAAATAATTGACATTGGATTCCATTAGTTGAATTGCAATCTTTTGGTATTCTTTTCGCGATTCTACATGGGCATAAAAAGAGGCAGGAGTGGCATGTACGATACTACTGGTTGACAATAGCCCTGTTTGATAACCTTTGGCTGAACAATAATCTAGGATGGAAGATTTTTTTTGATTTTTTGAGCTGATGCCAATAACGCCGTTGTATGTCTTTACTCCGCTGGCCATCGCTGTTCCACTGGCTGCGGAATCAGTTACTAGGTTTTTAGTGGCGTGTGTTTTTGAAAGACCAACGTATTCAAAATTCTCTAATTCTGTACTGTTCCCATTGGCATACATGCCAGTCGATATTTGAGTGAGTCCCATTCCGTCACCAATTAAAAAGATGATGTTTGGCATTGTTTCTTTTTGTCCATAACCCATTCCTGCAAGGGTTAGAAAAAAGAGTAGAAAATATTTATCCATCGATTGAATATGTGGTACTAATGTAAAGATTTTATTTATTGCTCAACCCATGTTTTTAAATTGGAGATTGATCCTAGTACATATTTCTATATGCTCTTAATTTTATTGATTATAAAGAAAAATATATAAATCCCAATGTAATCTTTTTGTCTAATTTTAACCCCCAGGGGAAAGGCTTTATACAAGAAGAGCTATTTTGTCAGACTTCACAAAAATGAGACTTTAGCCCACTCCAATGAATTGGGTTTTGTTATTGATTAAAAATGGAAATTGATTTTGTAGTTACTTGGGTTGACATGGATGACCCAGCATGGAAACAAGCATTTTCTCAACACTCAGGGAAAATTGACAATTCAATCAATGAATTATCCGAAGCCCGTTTCCGAGATTATGGTTTTTTAAAATATTGGTTTAGGGGGGTAGATACATTTGCTCCATGGGTTAGAAAAATACATTTTGTCACGTCAGGACAAAAACCAGATTGGCTCAATACAGATCACCCTAAGTTAAATCTAGTAAGCCATAAAGATTATATACCTGAGCAGTATCTACCGGTGTTTAATTCTAATTTGATTGAAATCTACATGCATAAAATTCCTGATTTGTCAGAACAGTTTGTGTATTTCAATGACGACTTTTTCATTATCAATCACCTTTCTTCATCTCGTTTTTTCGAGGAGGGACTGCCCAAAGATATTGCTGCTTTTCGAAAAAATACGGGCTTGTCACAGTTCGAAAAAATGCTAAAAAATAATATTCGCCTTATTAACAAACACTTTGATAAAAAAGAGGTGTTTAAAACTGATGCTTGGAAATGGTATGACCCGTCCTATGGGAGCAGGGGTAGGCTCAATCATTTACTCAGATTTTATAATAAATTTATTACACTGCGAACGCCTCATAATGCCCAACCCTTTTTGAAAAAGACATTTGAAGAAGTTTGGAGTCGTTGTGGAAAGGAATTGACTGCGATGTCCTCCCATCGATTTCGCAATAACAAAGACCTCACACCAGAGCTTTTTAGAACCTGGCAGATTTGTAGCTCAAACTTTATTCCTTACAATACCTACCAAGACACCAAAATGTTCCCATTATTGCTTAAGTCCAAAAAAGCAATGAAGGCCGTTCGCAATCAATCCTACTCTTTAGTTTGTTTGAATGACAATGTGCACATAAGAAATTACCAACAAACCATGGAAGGAATAAAAGGCTCTTTTGAATCAATTTTACCTGAAAAATCTCCTTTTGAATTGTAAACGGGAATCGATTTTACTTATTTCTCAAAAGTCGATTTGGTTGGATACATTTTTTTTAAAAAGGGTTCAATCTGAGCGCGATGGATGTCTGTTGCGTGTTCGGTATCGTTTAAGCAAAATAGTTCTGGATTGTATTTGGTTATGTAGTCCATATAATTCGTTTTATGGACTCTTAACCGACATGACACTTTTCGACCTACGTAAGTCAAAATTCCTTTTTTAGTTGCTATGGCATAATAGTTTATAAGCATTCGTTGTATGTCTGTTTTACGGCGAAAACGGTTCAAAAACATACTCCTCAATTCTTCTTTGAAAACCACTTCAACAACCGCTTTAAAATCACTTTTCAAAAAAGCGTCGATGTTGTGATGTTGAATGATAGGATAAAACACATTGTACTTTTTTTTAATCAATTTGTAAGCGTTTTCTATGGCCAAACGGTAGGTGTTGATGGGGAGATTTAGCACTTTTTTCATTTGGATTTCATACTTGAGAATTGGGTAGTATTTCATTCTCATAATGGGTTTACCTTTTTTAAAAAAAAAGGAAGGTTTAAGATTGGAATTGACAAACATATCGTCATTAGCATACAGGAACTTTTCCGATAAGTCTGGAATCTTATACATAAAGTACTCAATCACCCTCGAATTGAAAGTGGGTAAGAACTTTTTTGGGATAATCTCAGAATGATGAACGATTTCAATTTTTGGATGACTGGTATCTAAAAAAACAGGCGTTTGATCGTCGGTAACAATAAATATTTTTCGTATCCAAGGCAAGTGTTTTTCGATCGACCGAAGTGAGTATTTCAATTCTTGATTATCTTGGTATCGGCCAACAGTGCTGATTTTTTCCTCCATAAAACGGTTTTTTTTCGCCAACCATTTTGGATCATTTCCATCTACCCAGAGATAGACCAAATCAATACTCAATTCCATGCAAATGATGCTTTGTGATTATCCTTTTTCAATTTTATCAAATACTTCCAATATTCTGTCAAAGGAAGTATGAATTACAACTTCACCAAGGTTCAATTCCCACTATAGTAAGGTTATTTTGATAAAACTACTAATAATTTGATGAACGATTTGGAAGACGTTTTCAGATGAATATTGGAATGAATGCCAGCTGGAATGAAATTTCATACTATGGCATTCCAAGGGATAAATTGGTATTCACACTTTTCTCTAGCAATGCAACCTATACATATAAAGAGCAAACTAAAAATTCGACCAGACGCTATGAACCTTATTTGACAGGAATTTTAAAATTACAATTTATTTGAGCATTGAAGTGGTCACACTTTTTTACTTTTGAGAAGAAAAAAAAGCATGAAAAACATCCGAATGGTTGATTTGCAAGGGCAGTATCAACAAATAGCAAAACCATTATCGCACAAAATGCAAGCGGTTCTAGATTCTACAGCCTTCATCAATGGTCCTGCGGTTCAAGAATTTCAAAAAAATCTCGAAAATTATTTGGGTGTCAAACACGTCATTCCCTGCGCCAATGGTACGGATGCATTACAAATTGCTTTAATGGGGCTGGGGTTGGAGCCTGGAGACGAGGTCATTACAGCAGACTTCACTTTTGCCGCTACAGTTGAAGTCATTGCCCTTTTAGGATTGACCCCTGTATTGGTGGATGTAGATCCCAACACCTTCAATCTCAATTTAGAAGCTTTAGCTACTCGGATAGGATCGAAAACCAAAGCTATTATACCTGTCCACCTGTTTGGTCAAGCGATGGATATGGAGCCACTGATGGATTTAGCAAAAGCAAATAATCTGTTTGTAGTGGAGGACAACGCACAAGCCATTGGAGCAAATTATACCTTTTCTTCTGGAGAAAAACAGAAGACCGGTACTATCGGAGACGTAGGAACTACTTCTTTTTTTCCTTCAAAAAATTTAGGAGCTTACGGTGATGGGGGTGCCTTATTTACCAACGACGACGAATTGGCACATACTCTAAGAGGTATTGTCAATCACGGTATGTATCGAAGGTATCATCACGATGTGGTGGGTGTAAATTCTCGTTTGGATGCCCTTCAAGCTGCAGTACTAGATACCAAATTGCCCTATTTAGATTTCTATAACGAAAGGAGAAAAATGGCAGCAACACTCTATACTGAACGCTTGCAAGAAGCGCCTGCCATCACCACTCCTTTTCGTTCTGGAGACTGCGATGCTCATGTATTTCATCAGTATACACTCAAAATAAAAGGGGGCAAACGAGATCAATTGGTGCAACAGTTGGCGGAATACGATATACCAACAGGCGTGTATTATCCCATTCCCTTACATGCACAAAAAGCCTATACCCACACTAGCTATAAGGAATCCGATTTTACTATCACCAACCAAATTGTAGAAGAAGTTCTATCTCTTCCAATGCATACAGAATTGACCCTAGAACAAATCGATTATATTTGTGAAAAGCTACTTAAGTTAGTGGCTGACTTATAAATTCAGTATGAAAAAAATAATGCTTCTCCTTTGCTTAGCTGCCTCAACGGCATTTGCTCAACAAACCTATTTGCATTGCGGTACCCTTTTCGATGCGAAAAACGGGAAATTTATCAAAGAACAGACTGTAGTTGTAGAAGGGGATAAAATCCTACAAGTCAAAAAGGGGTACATACTACCCTCAAAGACCGAAATAAAAGTCATTGATCTGAAAGACAAAACGGTATTGCCCGGGTTTATTGATATGCATGTTCATATTGAAAGCGAAACGAACAATACTTCATACATCAACCGATTTGTAAACAATGAGTCTGACACTGCTTTTGATGCGGCAATGTATGCACGTCGAACGCTCTTAGCTGGCTTTACTACGGTACGGGATATGGGAGGGAGCGGAGTCAATGTGTCTCTACGAGACGCTATTCGTGATGAGAAGATTCCAGGGCCTCGGATATTTACTGCGGAGAAGGCCATTGGCACTACTGGAGGCCATGCAGATCCAACCAACGGATATCGCAAGAAATTGATGGGGAACCCGGGTCCAGCCGAAGGGGTTGTCAATTCCCCCGAAGACGGAAAAAAAGCAGTTCGACAACGCTATAAAAATGGTGCAGACTGTATCAAAATCACTGCAACAGGCGGTGTTCTAAGTATGGCAAAGAATAGTCAAAACCCTCAATTCACCTTGGAGGAAATTCAAGCAATAGTCACTACAGCCAATGATTATGGTATGCATGTAGCCGCTCATGCGCACGGCGATGAAGGAATGTATCGAGCCGTAATGGCAGGGGTGACTACGATCGAACATGGTACGTTAATGGAAACGAGAACAATGGATTTAATGAAGGAAAAAAAGGCCTATCTCGTTCCCACCATAACGGCAGGAAAACAAGTAGCAGAAAAGGCTAAAATCGAAGGATACTTCCCCGATGTTGTAACTCCTAAAGCAATTGAAATCGGCCCTCAAATACAAAATACTTTTGAGAAGGCCTATCGTAGAGGAGTTCCCATAGCATTTGGAACCGATGCAGGAGTTTTTCCTCATGGTCTCAATGCCCTTGAGTTTGAGTATATGGTGGAAGCAGGAATGCCAGTCATAGAGGCCTTGCAATCAGCAACAATCACTAGTGCTAAAATCCTAAACAGCAGTAATGAACTCGGACAATTGGCTCCCGGATTTTATGCTGATATCGTTGCTACTGATTCCAATCCTCAGAAAAATATTAAGACTTTACAAGCCATTTCTTTCGTTATGAAGGGAGGCCAAATTTTCAAACAAGATTAGAGTAAGTCTTTTCCCGATTGAGAGATCGCACTGGAATCAATCTTTCTCACCAAACCTTGTAGGACTTTTCCAGGGCCAATCTCTGTAAATTCTTTGGCACCATCGGAAAGCATATTACGGATGCTCTGTGTCCATTTGACTGGGGCAGTTAGTTGGGCAATTAAATTTTCCTGAATGCGAGCAGTGTCCTTTTCAGCCCGAGTAGATACGTTTTGATAGATGGGGATATTTGGTTGGCTAAAAGAAGTAGAAGCGATAGCATTCGCTAGATTTTCCCGAGCGGATTCCATCAGAGGTGAATGAAAAGCTCCCCCTACAGGTAAAACCAAAGCACGTCGGGCACCTGCCTCAGTAAGTGCTTCACAAGCGAGAGCAATAGCTTTTCGTTCTCCTGATATAACCAGCTGACCCGGACAATTGTAATTTGCAGACACAACGATCCCAGAGGTATTCTCACAAACTTCTTCTACAAGGGAATCATCTAATCCAAGAACGGCCGCCATCGTTCCTTCAGTTTCTTCACAAGCAAGTTGCATAGCTTGAGCGCGTTGACTAACCAAATGGAGGCCAGATTCAAAATCGAGAGCTCCGCTGTAGGTCAAGGCTGAAAACTCACCTAAAGAATGCCCTGCTGCCGCTTGAGGCGATGTTTTATCTCCAAGAATTTCTGCGAGGATCACCGAATGAAGAAATATGGCGGGTTGGGTCACCTTGGTTTGTTGAAGATCTTCCTTGCTACCTTCAAACATCACCTTTGAAATGTCAAAACCTAATAGATTATTTGCTTGTTCAAAGCGTTCTTTAGCAAGAGGATAGTTCTCATATAGATCGTTGCCCATGCCTTCAAATTGGGCTCCTTGCCCAGGAAAAATAGCTACATTCATTGTTTCTTTTTTTGATATGTTAGGAAAGAGTAGGGGAGATTATCCAATGCTTTTGTTTGTGGTTCTTCCCAAACCAATTCCCAATATTTGGAATCAATCTCTGGGAAAAAAGTATCTCCTTCAAAGTCTCTGTGCACGCGGGTGAGTTCAATTGTATTGGCAAAGGATAAGGCGTGTCGATAGATCTCTCCTCCACCTATGATAAAGGGTTGTTGATCATTAACGACAAGTTGCAAGGCCTTTTCCATTGAGGAACACACAAGGGCCCCTTCAGCACGATACGATCTATTGCGAGTTACGACGATGTTGGTTCGGTTGGGAAGGGCTTTGGGAAGCGATTCGAAAGTTTTTCGACCCATAATTATGGCATGTCCAGAAGTAAGCGCTTTAAATCGCTTTAAATCTTCGGAAATATGCCATATCAAGTCATTGTTTTTTCCAATGACATTATTGGCTGCCACAGCTACTATAATGGTGATATTTTGATTCATACTTGATAAATGCCTAAGGGACTAGGTTAATAATTAATAAAGGATTCATCATCTATAT
>ERZ802830.4059-NODE-4059-length-11957-cov-4.89346_pt1 | contig 11957 bp, 10 predicted proteins | sample MGYA00345654_ERZ802830 | MGnify/ENA primary metagenome ERZ802830 (study PRJEB30503, sample SAMEA104212375) | marine metagenome | biome: Westerlies Biome; feature: [SRF] surface water layer (ENVO:00010504) within the epipelagic zone...; material: water... | reverse complement strand
TGTCCGGCTGACGCTATGGTCCAGCAGGCGTGGTGAGTTTTGACGGTGTAGATAGCGACTACGAGTTTACTGTAGTTGGTTACGAAGCTGGTGCTTTTTCATTCGCCTATGGTGATGACGAATCTACTACTCACTTCGATGTTAGCTATGCAGTTAATGACTCAATAACGCTTACTATAAGTGAGCCAGAAGACGCTGAGACTATCGTAGTAGCTTCTTACTCACTACCGTTTTAATTAGTGATTCGGAGTGTCTAAAGGGTCCAGTACTCTCCCAAGAACTGGAATTAGGCAAGCTCCTTAAAAGCAAGGAAGTTAGTAACAAAGTAATGTATGTTTTCAATAAGTAAGATCAGGCCCCTTTGCGGTAATGCTAAGGGGCCTTTTTTTATCCGGGCTTTTTATCTGAGCGCTCAACTGATTTTGTATCCGTTATTTTCCTGCAACCCTTGGCTATAGAAATTAAATAAGCTAAGCCTTTTGTCTAAATTAAGCGTAGACAAGGTAAATAACGAGACTTTTTATGAATCTTGTAATTAATTTTATTGGTTTTCAGCTCGGTTGGTTCGCTTGTGTATTGGGCGGGGCGGCGGGAAAACCTCTTTTGGCTGTTTGTGCGGTAGTTTTTGTGCTAGCTGTACATTTGTATCGTTCTAATAATGTTTTTGCTGAACTATGCATAATTTTTACAGCTATGGCTATAGGATTTGTATGGGAAACGTTGGTTATTTCCACTGATTGGCTGACCTATCCCTTATCAAGTGAGGTTTCAAACTATGCGCCAATTTGGCTGGTCGCTATGTGGGCACTGTTTGCGTCTACAATGAATGTATCAATGGCCTGGCTAAAAAAACGCTGGCTATTGGCATCTGTTATGGGCGCGGTATTTGGTCCACTGGCTTTTGTTGCTGGAGAAAAGTTGGGCGCGGTAATATTTTTAGAGCGTTGGTATGCTTTATTGGCATTGGCCCTGGGTTGGACAGTTCTAATGCCCCTTTTACTATGGTTGGCAGATAGTTTCCAATGCCGTTATCAATTTATGGAAAAGATATGAATATACTTATGACAATTAATCTAGACTTGATGTTGGAAAGTCTTAAATGGTTGCTGCTATTGGCGGCTGGCACATGGTTTGTGAGTTTCATTATTGAAGATGTCAGTATTGTCGACTATATCTGGTCACCTTTGACCCTCTTGGCAGTGGTGACCTATGCCTATATAACGGGTCTGGATAATCCAGTGAGCATTGCCCTATTTTTGATGGTGGCCATATGGTCTATTCGATTGACTTTATTTTTGGTTAAAAGAGGAAGAAACCATCCAGAGGATAGGCGTTATCAGGTTATCCGTGAGCGAAATTCTCCTAATTTTGGCTATAAAAGCCTGTATTTGATATTTATATTTCAGGCTCTTGTGGCTTGGGTTTTAAGCTCGTTATTTGTGCCAATTTTTGATTCTAGCTCTGAGCAGGTGTGGAGCCTATGGCATGGTATTGGTGTTTTAGTTTGGTTGTTTGGTTTTGTTTATGAGACTGTAGCGGATAGACAGTTGCATTACTTTAATTCTCTGGTGATTAAGCAGGGTTCTACACTCAATACGGGTCTCTGGCGTTATTGTCGTCATCCAAATTACTTTGGCGAATTCTGTATCTGGTGGGCGTGGTTTATCTTTGCTATTCCCACTGCTTCTGTTTGGATACTACTTGCCCCGTTGTTGATGAGCTATCTACTACTTAAGTTTTCTGGCGTGGGCAATATGGAGCAGGGTATAACTGAGCGTAGACCGGATTATCAAGCCTATATTGATTCTACAAATACATTTTTTCCGGGTAAGCCGCGAAAAAAGGTGGTTGATAGTTAGTAATGAAATCGTTGGTTTTCGGTTTTGCTTTTCTTTTGTTTGTGCATTGTTTAAGCGCTTTTGAGCCTATAAATGCTGATACTATAACTTCTGATACTAAAAAACTGTTATTTAATGTGTTATTGGATAAAAAACCAGTTGGTACTCACGGTTTTGAAATAACACGCGGCGATGGCACTATAGTCGTCAACTCTAAGTTACAGTTAAAAGCCAAGTTTTTAGGCTTATTCCCAGTAAATTATCATCATGAGTCTACAGAGTATTGGAAGAATGGCTGTATTGTTGCAGTAAATGCCAAAACTACAAAGCGCGGTAAAACTATTATTGTTAAGGCTAAATCAAAACCCCAAGGCTTAGAGGTTTTAAGTAACAATAGGGTTGAGGTTTTAAAGGGCTGTATCAAAAGCTTTGCCTATTGGGATCCTTTATTACTAAAAGACAGCCAGTTGCTTAATACTGAAAATGGCGACTTAGTTTCGGTTCAGGTTGAAACCACAGTGAATGAGACTGATACCAGTAAAACCATTTTAATTAGTAGCTCAGAGGCGAATATTCTCTTAGGCTATGATGATCATGACCAATGGCTATCTTTGAGATCTAAATTGAATGTTGGTGGTGAACTGCATTACATTGGACAGTGATTTATAAATTCTGGGGAGTTGGTGATGGGGATTAGACAGTTTGTTGTTATAGTGGCTTTTGGCGCCTTAGTGGGCTGTAACCATCAAAAGTCTATCAAAACCGTAGAATACGTTGATATACAGCGTTTTATGGGTGATTGGTATGTGATTGCCAATATCCCGACTTTCTTGGAAAAAAATGCCTATAACCCAGTTGAGTCTTATCGTTTGGATGATGATGGGTCTATCGCTACGACATTTAGCTTTAATGCTGGTGCTATGGATGGTGAAAAAAAGAGTTATACCCCTAGAGGTTTTATCACTAACACTAAGACTAATGCGGAATGGGGAATGCAGTTTATCTGGCCCATTAAAGCGGACTATCGCATTGTTTATTTAGATGAGAACTATCAATATACGGTGATTGGTAGGAATAATTTGGATTATGTATGGATAATGGCCCGCGAACCAAAAATTTCTGAAAAAATGATGAATGAGTTAACCCAATTTGTCTCATCTTTAGGTTATGATTCTAGTCTACTGGAGCTTGCTCCCCATCAAATGCCACTGGGCGATTAATTATAAGAATTTCTATGAAAGTAGCAGTTATTGGCAGCGGCATTTCGGGCAATGTGGCGGCATACCATTTAAATAAACATCATAAGATCACTGTTTATGAGGCTAATGATTATATTGGCGGGCATACTCACACCCATGATATTAATCATCAAGGTAAGCATTTTTCAGTTGATACAGGTTTTATTGTTTTTAATCATAAAACCTATCCAAACTTTATTGCCTTGTTAAAAGAGCTGGGGGTAGAAGAGCAGTTATCTACTATGAGCTTTGGGGTCAAGTGCGAGAAAACTGGGCTTGAGTATATGGGCTCAACCATTAATAGTTTATTTGCTCAGCGGCGAAATATTTTCAGGCCGTCTTTTTGGCGAATGATTTTGGATATTTTGCGTTTTAATCGTGAGGCAACCCAGCTTCTTGAGCAATTATCGGATGAAATATCTCTCGGTGACTATTTAAAGCGCGAAAAATATAGCCAAGTATTTATTAATTATTATCTAGTACCAATGGCAGCGGCAGTTTGGTCGGCAGATTTAAAGCTTATGTTTGAGTTTCCTGCGCGTTATTTAGTTCGGTTTTTTCACAACCATGGGCTATTAAGTGTCAATGATCGTCCCGATTGGTATGTTGTTAAAGGTGGCTCTAAAACCTATGCACAGGCTCTGACACGCCCTTTTAAAGACTGTATTAAGTTATCAACACCTGTGACTAGGGTCGAACGCTTGAATAAGGGTGTTCGAGTGATAAGTGCTGAGGGCGAAGCAACCTATGATGCGGTATTTTTTGCCTGTCATAGTGACCAAGCTTTAAAGATGATACACAATCCTACAGAGGCTGAAAAACAGGTATTAGGCGCTATAAAATACCAAGATAATGAGGTGTTACTTCATACCGATGATTCAGTATTGCCTAAGCGAAAAAGTGCTTGGGCCGCTTGGAACTATCATCTACTAGATGGTGATCAAAGCCGAGTACCTGTGACTTATAATATGAACATACTGCAAGGTCTCGATTGCAGCGATCAATTTTGTGTGACCTTAAATAACAGCGATGTAATTGATAAAGATAAGGTGTTAAAGCGTTTGACTTATCATCATCCTATTTACACTCGAGAGTCGGTTGCAGCTCAGGCTAGGCATGCCGAAATAAATACTGATAAATTTTATTTTTGCGGTGCCTATTGGCGCTATGGGTTTCATGAAGATGGGGTTGTTAGTGCGCTAAATGCAGTTAAGCAGTTTGAGCGAGATTGTTGTGAATAGCCGTATTTACAGTGGCTTTATTGGACACTGTAGGCATATGCCAGTTATTAATCACTTTCGTTATAAACTTTTTATGTTGTATTTAGATCTTGATGAACTGGATAGTTTATTTGATAAATTTTTATTGTGGTCCGCAAAGAGTGCCAACTTTGCTTGGTTTAAACGCTCAGACCATCTAGGTGATCCATCTCAGTCATTAAGTGAGTCAGTAAGGGATTTGGTGGCTGAAAAGACTGGATCCAGACCCACGGGCCCAATCCGATTGTTAACTAACCTGCGCTACTTTTTCTATAAGTCGAACCCAGTGAGTTTTTATTATTGCTTTGAGCCAGACGGTCGAACAGTACATAGTATAGTGGCTGAGGTTACCAATACGCCTTGGGGTGAAATGTATTGCTATGTGCTTGGAAGTGATCAGTTAATAACTTCAACTGAAGCTGGAGATGATCATTTATTTTATAGTACCGATAAGGTATTTACAGTGTCACCCTTTATGCCTTTAGATATGGAATACGGTTTTGAATTTTCACTGCCTAAGCAAAATTTGTTGGTAAAAATGCAAAATTTTCGACGAGGTGAAAGAGTGTTTGATGTCAGTTTAAATTTAGATGCACAACCAATTACTCGAGCATCATTGGCTAAGCAATTAGTATCTATTCCTTTGATATCGGTTAAAGTAACGGCAGGAATCTATTGGCAGGCAATTAAAATTTGGTTAAAAGGTGTGCCTTTTTTAGGCCATGCCCATGAAAAATTAATAATAAGGAAACCTAAGTGAGTAATAATTCATCTAAACAGGTGTCAAAAACTTCAGCCCGTTGGATCGATAGACTATGTCGGCCGCTATTATTTTCACGACTTAGAAAGATTGAAGTGGGCCAAGTAAAAATTATTGATGACAATGGTGAGCAGGTTTTTGGTGCGGCTGTGAAGTCTGGTGAACTCTATGTCGAGCTTAAGATTGAAGATCCGCGCTTTTATTCTGACATTGCTTTTGGTGGGACGGTGGCTGCAGGTGAGGCCTACATGCAGGGTTATTGGCGTTGTAATAATCTTACTGCATTGGTCCGTATTATGCTGCGTAATCGAGAAGTTATGGATCAAGTTGAAGGTGGGTTTTCGTTATTTAAAGCACCTATGTTGCGGGTTTTGCACTGGTTAAATCGCAATAGTCAGGTCGGTAGCAGACGCAATATTGAAGCTCATTACGATTTAGGTAATGAAATGTTTGAGCTTTTTCTAGATCCTACCATGATGTATTCCTGTGCTTATTATCCAGATAATGAGACGACCCTTGATCAGGCAGCTGTTGCGAAACTAGAGCGTATTTGCGACAAATTACAGTTAAGTGAATCTGATCATGTGATTGAAATAGGCACCGGCTGGGGTGGGTTTGCTATTTATGCGGCTACTCATTATGGCTGTAAGGTAACGACCACAACAATTTCAAGGCAGCAATTTGAGGTTGCGCAACAACGTGTTATTGCTGCTGGATTGGAAGATAAGGTTACGCTGTTGATGGAGGATTATCGTGATTTGCAGGGATCCTATGATAAGTTGGTGTCTATCGAAATGATTGAGGCTGTTGGGCACCAGTACCTTGATACTTATTTTGCAAAATGTAGCTCTCTTTTAAAATCCGACGGTATTATGTTAATCCAAGCAATTACCATACAGGATCAATTTTATGATCAGGCAATTAAATCCGTCGATTTTATTCAGCGCTATATTTTCCCCGGTGGATTTATTCCTTCGGTAACTGCAATCTCTAACGCTGTAAAAAAATCTACTGATGTGCGTCTTTTTCAAATGGAAGATATAGGTCCTCATTATGCGACTACATTACGAGATTGGCGAAAATCCTTTTTTGATAATTTAGAGCAAGTAAAAGCACTGGGTTACTCGGATCAGTTTATTGCTATGTGGGAATTTTACCTCTGCTATTGTGAGGGAGGGTTTCTCGAAAGAACGCTTGGGACATCTCATTTGGTATTCACCAAGCCCAGAAATTCTATTGATTGGCGCGGCTCAATTTAGAGTCCTAAGATTAACCTCTTTTTGTTTGTTGACTCATCACTTAAAACAACCAAAAGTTCTGATAAATAAAGTTTCGCTTAGCCGAACAAACTTAAAAAAAAAATCTATATTATTCCAGAATAACAGCTTTGTGCTGATAAAAACCCTTAAATAATTAAAATAAATTTGGAATCTTGAGACAATGTTTAAATATCTTGTAATCCTAATATGTTCAATTTTTATTGCTGGCTGTGATACGCCTGTTGCAAATAACGATACTAAAAATGAAGACAGAGTCGACCTGACCGTATATACAACTTCAAAAGATACGGGCCAACGACTTGCCTTAGCGGGTAGCTTTGAATTTAAGCCTAGAGTTCAGCCTACAGAAGGCGAGGTTTCAATTTTTGTAAATTCTACTAAAAAGTTTCAGAAATTCTTAGGTGTTGGTGGTTCATTTACTGATGCCAGTGCAGAGGTATTCTCCAAACTGGACAATGCAAAACAAGAAGAATTTCTTAAAGCTTACTTTGACCCTGAAGAGGGTATTGGTTATTCGTTGTCGCGCACCACAATTCACAGCTCTGATTTTGGTAGCTCAAGCCATACTTATGTCGAAGAGGGCGATAAAGACTTAGATACTTTCTCGGTTGAAAAAGACAAGCAATACCGTATTCCAATGATCAAGCGTGCTATTGAAGCTGCAGGTGGCGAGCTAATGCTGTATGCCAGCCCATGGAGTGCGCCAGCATTTATGAAGAGTAACAATAATATGTTGCGCGGCGGAAAACTTTTGCCAGAATACTACGACTCTTGGGCTAAATATTATACAAAGTTTATTGAGGCCTATGAGCAGGAAGGTATGCCAATTTGGGGTATTAGTATCCAGAATGAGCCTATGGCTGTGCAAAGATGGGAGTCTATGATTTACACCGCTGAAGAAGAGCGTGATTTCTTGAAAACCCACCTTGGTCCAACCATGCATAAAGCAGGTTATGAAGATAAAAAGATAATAGTATGGGATCACAATCGTGATTTGATTGTCGAGCGTGCCAATATTATTTTTGATGACCCGGAGGCTGCAAAGTATGCTTGGGGCATTGGCTACCATTGGTATGAGACATGGTATCGAGGTGATGACTGCTATCCGCACTGTAAAGGCCATGAAAACAGAAATGAAAATATTGGCTTGGTTTACAATTCGTACCCCGATAAGCACATATTATTTACCGAGGGTACAATTGAGGCATTTAGTCCTGAGAAATATCAATATTGGCCTAACGCAGAGCGCTATGGTCGTGAAATGATCAGAGACTTTAACCGTGGCACTGTTGGTTGGACTGATTGGAATCTGTTACTGGATCATACCGGTGGCCCAAATCATGTGAGTAACTTTTGCTTTGCACCAATCCATGCTGATACTAGAACGGGTGAGCTAATTTATACTCCAACTTATTACTATATTGGGCATTTCTCTAAATTTATTCGTCCTGACGCGGAAAGAATTAGTACTAGTAGTAGTCGCAGTTTGCTTTTAGCTACATCATTTTTAAATGAGGATAATCAAATTACCACTGTGGTAATGAATGAAACTGATGAGGCGATTGATTACCACTTATTTGCAGATATGCAACAGGTTACTTTGAGTATTCCAGCGCACAGTATGCAAACATTAGTTTATTAGATTTGGCTATAAGTTAGATGAATCGTATCGGGCATATTGCCCGATACGATTTAATCAACCTGGCGGTATTTGGTTGGGGTTACGCCTTCTAATTTCTTAAAGAAAGTGTAAAAAACAGATTTACTATTAAACCCTACCGCAAGATATATTTCAGTAATTGTAATATTTTTCATTGCTTGATCCTTCAGCATTTTCTTTGCTTCTTCAATTCGATAACTGTTTATAAAGGTGTAGAAGTTCGCACCAAAGTGCCTATTGATTATCATTGATAGATCTCTTGGCATAATTTCAAGGGTGTCTGCTAGGCTGTCTAGAGTAATATCTGGGTCCATGTAAAGCTGGCCCTGCTTAATACGCTTATCAATCGATTCCGCCTCCTCAGAATTGATTGAGAAGTCATCTATTGGCTTCTTAGGTAATTCTTCTTCATTAACTTGCTCAAACATGCCGAAAAATCGTATTGAAGTGAATACTAATAAGTTTACCAGTAAGAAGGTGGTGTAATATCTGGTTAGACCCATATAGAAATATATAAGATGATAATGCGTGAAAATCTTTGATGCGGAAAGAATTAGCTCAAAAGACATCACAACCATAAAGCCCATAACCAAAGCTCTTAGCCATGATATATGTGCTTTTTCCATGTTCGAGTGCTTATCTTGGAGTCTTATTCCATACCTGTTAATAAGAACGAAACAAGCAATGGCATAGATAACCCGAATTAACTTACTAAAAAATTCAACCGTTACAAAGCTATTGCTATAAACAAAGGAAAGATTATTCAGCATATCTATTCTGACACTGAGCGGGTTGCCATAAAAAGTAAGTATTATGAAGAGACAATAAATAGCAAATGGTAATAAGTGTAATAAGTCCACTCTTTTAAGAATGAAGTCTCTAAATACCAAAGATTTTATACACAAAAACAGTAGCGGACCGTCTAGATAATAGGCTATTCCGGGTACGAAATAGAAATTTGACCAGTTTTGACGAGCGTGGTCTTTAAACTCAGCTCCCCACATCATTAGCTCATTAATTGGAATTAATGCGTGAGCAAAAAGAAAGGCGGCTAGGAAAAAGGTACTTTTAATTTCTTTTCTGTTTGTTAGCCAGAGTAATAGTGCAAAAAGAGCACATTGTAACGTTATCATCATCAAGATAACGTCATGGAAGTTGAATATTACAGATTCAAATCCTAGGTCAATCATTTTATGTGTCTCGTTAATTTTTCAGGCATAAAATCCACCATTAATACTCAAATCCTTTTGAGTTTATATTTTTTTTAATCATACTATATGAAAATAACTCTTTATAGATTGTTGGCTTTGAAGCGACCCTTATATGCGCTAAGCTGTGAAAATTAATCAATATTTTAAATGTTTAATCACAGGCTAAAAGGGTTTCTAGGCTAGTAATTTTATACATAGTAGTGTTTTTTTATGATTTTTGAGTTCGAGTGCTTTAGTCGGACGCAATAAACTGTCGCGATCTGTAATTTATATTAAAATTGCTGAAAAATGAGACGAATTAGATCTTGGTAAAGCAAATAAATTTCAAAATATAATATTGCCACAAGCGCGGTATAACAAAAATAAAGAACAAAAGAGGTTTCAAATGATTGCTAAAAAAGTGCTTATTGCGCTGGTTTTGCCATTTATTTTTTCACTAACTGCCTGTGGCGGCGGAGGCGATGGTGCTGGTGATGCCGACCAGAATGTTGTGCGCGATATTTTTGCCGTTGGGGATGTTTTTGAAACAAAAGAAGATAGCCCCGGGGTAACTGGAAGTGTTTGCGAAAATGACCTGCCAAACACCTGTGATCTTCCAGATGGAGATGCAGATAAGCTTTCGTTTGCTCTAAAAAAGGGTGAGGCCATGGATCATGGATCATTCTCCTTTTGCGCCGATGGGATCTATAAGTACACGCCAAGCGACCTTTTTACTGGTTCTGAATCTATAAAATATACCTATTCTGGTGAGGGGACATATGGTGTCGGGACTCTTGAGATAAATATTCTTGAGGCTGGTAAGGTCGAAACTGGTAGTGTTTTAGATACTAATCTTCATGGCGATAGTGCAACTTTCGCGTTAGCGGCAGGCGAAGCTACGGATAATGGCACCCTAGTTTTCTGCGATAACGGCGATATTGAATATGTTCCAGTTCAAGAATTCTATGGAGTTGATGCTATTAATTATGTGGCATCGTTAAACGGCGAAACATCTTCAGCATTACTTACTATAAATGTGGCTAACGATTTTGAAACTTTAGATGAGTATGGTTGGGTTGAAGAGTGGTCCGATGATTTTACAGATGAAAATGAATCCAATTTGGCTCGCTGGAGTGGAAGTTATACTGTGACTGCGGAAGGCCTAACAATTAATCCTAGTGACGGCCAAGCGCCTTCACTGAAAAGCTTGCAGTCCATTGGTGAGGAGCGAGGGCGGGTCGAAGCCAAAATTAAAACTGCTGCGGGTATTGATGTTATGTCAGTATTTAAGTTGGCTGCGGTCAATGAAAGCTATGACGGTGAAAATAGTCTAAATGTGATGTTGGATACAGACGGTTTTATGACAGCTGGTGCGTTCTATGGGTTAGAAAAAGTGAGTGGTGTCATCATGAATGACGACATCAAATCAACAGCATCAAGTGATTGGCACACTTATGCTATTGAGTGGGGCGAAAAGAAGATACGCTGGTATATTGATGGAATCCATGTTTATACGGTAGATACGCTTAATCTATGGACCTATGACCAAGTTGGCAACAACCCACGTGGAGATCAGATTCTCGCCAATACAACAACCCTGTTTGATCAGAGATTACCTGACCCACTTGGCGAGCGAAAGCCCGGACCCTTTGATCAGTCAATGCAAATTGTCTTTGATCTAGAGGCAGAGACCAATAATTTAAACTCTGAAATGCAGATCGAATATGTCAAGGTATGGTCTTGTAATTCTTCTCATGAGCCTAGTGTTGAAGAATGCGCATCCAGAGAGAAGGCAAAAATTTCTAGAGCGGCTTCAGATAGAATTGAGACTGTTGGCTATGAGAAAACCACTATCTTTGAGGATGGTTATTTAGATCCTGCTACAGACGCAGTAATTTCTCAATTTCATCCTTTAAGCTGGCACTATTTGGAAGATGTATACGATTTAACTATTACCGAGAATGGTAATCCTAGAATTAGGTACCTCGCTCTGGAGGACGAGCACGGTCTTGTGATTGATTTTGAGAACTCCTCAGAGCAAGCAAAGTTAAGTGTTGGAACAGAAAGTGCTGAGCTAAATGGCTACGATATTACTTTAAATTTTGATCTATTTGTCGACAGTGCTGAAACAGATGTTGAGACGATAAAAATTAAAATGCAGTCTGGTAATTCTGGCGATGATAGTGCTAATGATTTGGCTGTTATTGAAGTATCTGTTGCGCTGGATGAGCCTGACTCCTGGAAAAGTTTCAGCTTTGATATTCCAGAAGACTTTACCCCCAGCTCTGAAAACACCTCGGATTTTGATCCAAACAACATTACAGCACTTATGGTGTTGGAAGTTGAGGGTGGTGCACATTTGCAGTTAGATAATATGTATCTCGGCTGTATAAATTCAGAGGGCTGTCTGCAGGGGCCGATGGCTATGCAGACTCCGCCTGCTCCAGTAGCAGATCCTATACGCATTGAAGCGGAAGACAATATTGTGACCCAGTCTGGTATAGGGATCTATGATGTGACTGCTCCAGATGAGGGTGGGGGTTCTTATGTTGGGGATGTTAATGATGGTGATGCTGTTAGTTATTCCTTTGTTGCCCCTGCGATTGGACCCTACACCATTGGTTATCGGGTAGCGAGTTTGGGTGGAAGTGCAGGTTTTAATGTTGAATTAGATGGCTCGCCTCGTCATTCCATCTCGTTGCTTGATGTGAATGAGGGTTGGGGGGCAGGGG
>ERZ802830.4058-NODE-4058-length-11957-cov-31.8385_pt1 | contig 11957 bp, 12 predicted proteins | sample MGYA00345654_ERZ802830 | MGnify/ENA primary metagenome ERZ802830 (study PRJEB30503, sample SAMEA104212375) | marine metagenome | biome: Westerlies Biome; feature: [SRF] surface water layer (ENVO:00010504) within the epipelagic zone...; material: water... | reverse complement strand
TGGATCGCCTTGGGGAGGGTCCGGTGCTTCTGCAACTCTTCATGCGGGGCAATCCCTTTCGCGGCTCACAAGACAGCATCGAGCCGTGGTCGGCAGCGGTGCAGCAGTTACAAAGCCTCCATCGGCTGGCTGGTCTGGTGATCTATGGAAGTCCCTACGTTTGGGAGCAATTGAAAACCGTGCTGAACCCCGACATACCTGCCGCCTACAGCCCAGGACAAATGCCTGAAGCACAACGTCAAGTTTTGACGACTCTGCTGAACCACTCACACACCACAACCGGTAACGCTGACTTCACCGACTAAGCGCTTTAACCTCGGCCGATCCAACGGCCGCAACTGATGCTCAGCCTTTCCATGATCGTGCGCAACGAGGAAGCACGACTGGCGGCCTGCCTGGCCTCCGTGAAGGGGTTCGCCGATGAAATGGTGCTGGTCGACACCGGTTCCGTTGACGCCACCGTGGCCATCGCCGAACAAGCCGGGGCTCGCGTCGAACGGATGGAATGGCCTGGGGATTTTGCCCCTGCCCGCAACCACGCTCTGCAATACCTCAAGGGCGATTGGGTGCTGGTGCTCGATGCGGATGAACAACTTCGGCCGGAGGTGATCCCGTCTTTGAAAGCCTTGATGGCCCAGCCCGATGTGCTGGTGATCAACCTGCTCCGCTATGAAATCGGAGCAGCCATGGCTCCTTATTCCAGCGTCAGTCGGTTGTTTCGCCGTCATCCCAGCATTCAGTGGAGTCGCCCCTATCACTCGATGATCGATGAGAGCGTCCAAGCGCTCACCACAGCAGAGCCCCAGTGGCGCATCGCGGATTGCAGTGAACCCGCCATCCTTCATGACGGTTACAGGCCTGAACTTCTCGCTGGTTCCGACAAAGCCGACCGGCTGCGTGAGGCCATGGAGAACGACCTCAAACAACACCCTGGCGACCCCTACGCATGCGCCAAGCTCGGGGGACTTTTAATCAGCGAAGGACGCGAGTCAGAGGCCATTCCGCTCTTGCGCCAAGGCCTTGAAGGCGCAACCGCCCAGAGCAGCGAACGTTATGAACTGCTCCTGCATCTCGGTTTAGCGCTCAGCGAATCCGACCCAGATGAGGCCATGGCCTTCTATCGCCAAGCGCTGGACATACCACTGGACACCCGCATCACCCTTGGCGCTCGCCTCAACCTGGCCGCGCGATTGATGGAACACGACCAACTCGAAGAAGCGATCCAACTCACCCAAACCGCCACGCAACGGGCTCCGGAAGTGGCCTTGGGTTGGTACAACCTCGGCTTGATGCTCCGCAAGAAAGGCGACATCGCCGCGGCCCTCGATGCCTATGGCCGTTCCCTTGCCTTGGATCCCAACAACGCCGCCTGCCATCAAAACCATGCCGTGGCCAGGTTGCTCGGCGGTGATATCGAAGCCGCACGCAACGGTTTTCGTAAGGCGATTGAACTCTTGGCGGCCCAAGGTCGCGCCGATGAGGCCCGCCAACTGCGCGACAAGATTCAAGGAATCGTGAAACTTGATGCGGAGCTGATGGTGTGAGCCTCCGCGACTCAACCTCGCACCAGCCACTGCAACACCGCACGGTGGTGGTCACGCGTGCGGCCGAGCAGCAGGGAGAGGCCAGAGAACTCCTCGAGGCCAAGGGTGCCAACGTTCTCGACTTGCCAGCACTGGTGATCGTTCCCCCAGACCACTGGGGCCCTCTAGATGATGCCTTGGCAGACCTCGACCATTTTCATTGGCTGGTGTTTTCCAGTGCCAATGGTGTCTTGGCCGTTGAACAACGACTGCAACGACAGCAGCGCAGCCTATGCCGGCTGCCCAAGGGCCTAAAAATTGCAGCCGTTGGACGGAAGACAGCACGGCTTCTCGAGGAGCTTGGAGCCCCTGCCGATTTCGTACCTCCCAGCTTTGTTGCTGAAAGTTTGATTGATCATTTCCCCGTATCCGGCTGGGGGTTAACCATGCTTCTGCCCAGGGTTCAACACGGCGGCAGAACGGTCTTGGCAGATGCCTTCGGCGAAGCGGGGGTGCGCGTCGTGGAGGTTGCCGCCTACGACTCTCGCTGCCCAGAACACATGGCAGAACCAGCCGCAACAGCCCTAGCCGATGGTGCGGTGGATGCGATCGCCTTCACCAGCGGTAAAACTGCATTGCATACCGCCCAGCTCATGGAAAAACGCTTCGGGAGCGGATGGGAACAACACCTAAACGGTGTTGCCGTGGTGTCGATCGGGCCTCAAACCAGCCGCAGCTGCCATCAACACTTCGGCCGTGTGGATGCAGAAGCAGACCCGCACGACCTGGAGGGCTTAGTCAACGCCTGCACTCAAGTGATGCAGAGCAAATCCTGAGCTTTGCCGTTCTCAGCCAACTGAACACAACCGTTCTGATCATCAATGGTCAGCACCGACCACCCCTCAGGCAGGACGAGGGGATGATCCGCAGAACAATGACCACGAGGACCAACACAAATTTCACCAAGATTCGTCCCGAAGGCGAACAGGGCACGCGTTTGCGTGCCCACGGTCAGGACACCCAACAAACGGGAGCCCCCAGAGGCAGGCTGATCAGCTCCAGCTGCAACCGTTAGGGGACTGAAGGGGTCAGCTCGTCCCGATGGCACCGCACCCTGCACCTGTTGAGCTGTCGGCAGTGCTTTTAAACCGGTCGCCCCAGACACCAGTGGCGGTTTCTTAAGCGATGGAGCATCGCTCTGCTGGGACTGCGGGGCCAAGGGTGGGGCACCACTTTCAGCAGAAGGGGGAATGGACGATTGGTCTCCACAAGAGGCGAGGCCAATGACCAGCACCAGCCCGCCAATGCCCTGCATCAAGCCAGCCTTAGCCGTCAACTTCCACCAAATCACGGAAACGGTCAAGGTTCGCCTGAAGCTCCTTCGTCACAATCCCCCCCAAGATGCTTGGATCCATCAACGGTGCCAAGACCCTGGGTAGTTCGTAACTCACGCTGAGCTTCACAACGGTGCAGTCGGGCGTTTGGGGGTAAAAGCGCACCGCTCCCTTGGTGGGCAACCCACCGACCGATGACCAATGCAGCTGTTGCTCTTCCACACGCTGAGTAATCCGCGCTTTCCAGGTGAATCGAAAACCCTGGGCCGCAAGGATCCAATCGGTGAGATCAGGATCATCGTCCTGGGTTTTTACCGATTCAATCCAACGCATCCACTTCGGCATGGCCTCAAGGTCGCTCCACACCGTCCAAACCTTGTCTGCAGAGGCCTGAACTTCCGTCGTTACCGTGTTTTCTAGCCAGCGTCCCATCTAGGCCACCGCTGCGTTTGTCGCCAACTTGGCGGGCTGATCGAGGATGGCAGCAGCCGCTAAATGGCCACTCATCGTTGCTCCTTCCATGGAATCGATGTAATCCTGTTTGGTGTAGCTACCGGCCAAAAAGAAGTTGCCGATAGGTGTGCGCTGATCAGGGCGATAGGGCTCCATTCCAGGTGCCTCGCGATACAGCGATTGGGCCAGTTTCACAACATTGCTCCAAGTGAGCTTGAGGTTGTGGGCTGAAGGGAAAAGAGCGCGCACCTGGCGATCTGTATGGGCAACAATGTCGTCCACTGATTTGGGGATCCAAGGGTCACCCGGTGTGAGAACACACTGCAAAAGGGAGCCCTCACCCTCTTTGCGGTAATCCTCCGGACTGGCGAGTGCGAGATCAGCGAAACAGCTGAAATCCGCATCAGCCGTGTAGAGCAAATTGTTTAAACCAGTGGGGTTGTTGAGATCTCGACGCTGGCTCTCATGTTCTTCGTTGAGTTCAGTCACCCAACCGTCGTACCGCAGCTGCACCGTGGCCACTGGCACGGCCTCAAGCTGATGTATGGCCTCAAATTGAGGGAATTTGCGCCAAGCCTCAGGCAACAACTTCTGGATACCCGGAACATCACACGCGGCCAAATAAATATCGGCTTCAACAGTGGTGTCGCCGTCCGGTGTCCCCAACAGAAGACTCGTCACGACAGGATTTTCACCATCCGAGAACTGAACATCCTTCACCCGATGGCGCAAATGCAATTTGGCGCCACGGGCCTGGATGTAATCCAGGATTGGACCGGTGAGCCAGCGATGGGGTGACCCCTTAAGCAAATTCAGCTTCGATGCTTCGGTTTTCGAAGCAAACATCATGAAAATCGTGAGCATGCAGCGGGCCGATATCGCTTCGCAATCGATGAATCCCAGCGCGTAAGCAATCGGATTCCACATGCGACGGATGCTCTCAGGACTCCCGCCGTGGCCCACAAACCAATCCTGGAAGCTGACTGAATCCAAAGCGCGGATCGTACGCATCGCGCCCTCATAGTCCACAAGCCCACGCACGATTGGGCTAGTACCAAGCGCTAAGGCGTTGCGCAGCTTGTCGATCCAACTGAGCTGAGGTGTCGTAAAAAACGCCTTTAAGCCATTAAACGGGGCACCAATCGGGAAGCGAAAATCAAGTTCACGCAAGTCACCTCCCTCATTCACGAACAAATGGGTGTGGTCCTTCGGCAGGAGATTTTCGAAAGCCCCCACCTTCTTCATCAAGGCGAAGAGGTTGGCGTAGTTGAAGAAGAAGACGTGAAGGCCCATTTCGATGTGGTTGCCATCGGGGTCTTCCCAACTGCCCACCTTGCCGCCCATGAAAGGGCGTGCCTCGTAGAGGTTCACCTCATGGCCCGCATCGACAAGATCTACCGCAGCGGTAAGGCCAGCGAGACCGGAACCGACAATCGCGACCCGCACCTTGAGACGTTCAACTCAGTCGACTCTATGTATGAACCTCCATAGAGTGGGGGTCGAGCACGCGGCAACGATGACCACCACACCCACCACGATGCCGGCCCATACCGCTAAGGACGGCAAGGGCATTTTGATTACAGAACCGGCAATGCAACAGCTAGCAAAGCTCTGCGGAGAGCAAGGCACCAATCAGGTTCTGCGCGTGGGTGTGCGCTCCGGTGGCTGCAGCGGCATGAGCTACACGATGGATTTCGTGCCTGCCTCCGACACCCTGGACGACGACGAGAGCTACGACTACGAATCATCCGACGGCCAAGGTTTCCGTGTGATCTGTGATCCAAAGAGCTTGCTTTACATCTACGGCATGCAGTTGGACTTCAGTACCGCACTGATCGGCGGTGGCTTCAACTTCACCAATCCCAATGCCACGCAAACCTGCGGCTGTGGAAGCTCGTTCGCTGTTTGATTGCAACGACGAAGTCGCATGGGAATCTGATTAGATCCAACATCTCTTCACCGTCGATGGAGTCCTCCGCGGACAACCTGTTCGATCAGGCCATGGCTCGCTATCAGGCGGGTGCGGCAGCATCTGAGGTGCTGCCTGACTTTCTTCAGATCACCGAGGCTTCACCAGGGCAATCAGCGGGCTGGACGTGTTTGTCGTGGTTGCAATTGCTTTGTGACCAGCCAGAGGACGCCCTGCGGTCGGCTCGGCTCGCCGTGAAATTCAATGCCCAAGACCCTCAAGCGAGGATCAATCTCAGCCTGGCGCTACTTGAAACGAAATCCAAGGGAGTGCGCGACCACATTCAGGTGGTTCAACAGGTGATCGCCTTTGCTCCGGAAGCTGCCGGCGACCTCAAAACATCCATTAACGACGGCTTACAACGGAAACCGGGATGGAAAGCGCTTGAAAAAGTCAAAGCCTGGCTCGATTTCTAAATCCAGTGCACTCTGTTTTTCAGTGATTAGATCGTCTTTCGATACGAGTACTGAGCTGATTTGATTGCAGTCTTGGCAGAATGGTTGGGATGTGGACGATCACCCGACTTCCTTCCGAGGCCAGCCGCCACGCAGCAAGGGAACGGGCCAATCAACGTCGCGACGAACATTTGGCCCAGGTAGCCCAACGGATCAAAATGACAAGGGAAGCCAACGGCATTCCGGATCCTTCCACCTGGATGTGGTGAATGGGACGCATTCTTCTACTCAGTAATGGCCACGGTGAAGACCTATCCGGATCGTTACTGGGGAGTGTGCTCCGAACCCTCGGCCATGAGGTCACAGCTCTGCCTCTAGCCGGCCTGGGACGCCCTTATTCCAAAGCCACGATTCCTCTGCTGGGCAGCAGCCATGAATTCAGCACAGGCGGGATCGGATACACGAGCCTGCAGGGACGTCTAACAGAACTCATCCAAGGGCAAATTCTGTATCTGCTGCGTCGTTTGCTCCGCCTCCTACGACACGCCCATCGGTTCGATCTGATCGTGGTGGTGGGCGACGTGATTCCCGTCATTGCTGCGTGGCTCACCCGTCGTCCAGTGGCGACCTATCTCGTGGCTTATTCCAGTCATTACGAGGGCCAACTTCGACTTCCATGGCCCTGTGGGCCGATGCTGTCTGGCAAAAATTTTCGAGCCATTTTCAGCCGGGATCAACTCACTGCAGACGATCTGAGCAACCAGCTGGCACGACCGGTGCAATTTCTCGGCAATCCATTTATGGACCCGGTGTTGCCACCAACAGCGTTGCTGTCCAACACCCAACCACGAATCGGTCTTCTACCTGGCAGCCGTCGCCCAGAGCTGGAGGCCAATCTGCAGTTGCTTCTCAGGCTGAGTGATCAACTCCCAGACAACAATGGGATTTCGCTTGAGTTAGCCCTCGTTTCCAGCCTTGATGACACGGGTTTAGAGCGTTGTGCCAATGGTGTTGGCTGGCAACTTCGGGATGGTCTGCTTCAGCGCCAGGGATCTCCTGCCGTTCGGGTTCGTCGCGGAGCCTTTCAGACGGTTTTACAACAGAGCGATCTGGTAATCAGCATGGCCGGCACCGCAGCCGAACAGGCCGTTGGCCTTGCCAAGCCAGTGTTGCAACTTCCAGGCCAGGGGCCCCAGTTCACAGCATCCTTTGCTGAAGCGCAGCGGCGCCTCCTGGGACCCACAGTGTTTTGCGCCCCGGGCGACAGCGGCAGCCAGGACAACCTTTTCGCCTCTGCAGAACTGGCCCTGAAGCTGCTGAAGCGAATCCATCACGACCTCGACTTCCAAAAGCAGTGCCACACCGAAGCACAGCGCAGGTTGGGCAGCAGCGGAGGTGGTCTGAGAATGGCTTCAGCCATTGGCGGCCTTTGCCCATCAACAGCACCATGACGGCAGGAACGGAACCCACTTGGAAACGCTGGCTGGATCGGCTCTTGATGCTGAATGTGCTGGTGGTGATTCTTGGGGCAGGATTTTTTGTGGCGGCGGTGGTTGCCCAAAGCCAGGGACAGTCAGGTCCGATGGATCTTTTTCAACGGCTCTGGCAACCCCTATTCACCCCAGCGATCAGCTTGTTAATCATGGCGGCTGTCTTGAGCGGAATCGTCAGCTGGTGGCAGCGGCGAGGGCTGAAACAAGGGTCGGGTAGCGGAAGCTAAATCCCAAGGAGTCCAACCTCTCAGAGGCCACCTGCTGACCCTCAAGCACAACCTTGGCACCATCTCCGAGGAGCAACTGCAAAATGGGTCCGGGCACAGGCAACAGGCTGGGGCGATTGAGGCTTCGGCCCAACTGCTTCGAGAACGCTGCCATCGACACAGGCTCGGGCGCCACCGCATTCACCACACCCGACCAAGCCTGATCAGTCAGCGCTGTCTGAACCAGAGCACAAAGATCGCTGCGATGGATCCAGCTCATCCATTGCTTGCCATTGCCAATCGGCCCACCGAAGCCAGTGCGAAAAATGGGCAACATTTTTCCAAGTGCGCCACCATCCGACGCCAAAACGATGCCGATTCGAAGGCTCACCTGTCGGACGGAATCGGGTACGGCGGCAGCAGCCGTCTCCCAGCGTTGACATAACGAGGCAAGGAAGTCGGCCCCTACCGGACTGGATTCAACAAATTTGCTGGTGGGGCTGGTGCCAAAAAAGCCGATCGCCGATGCATTGATCAGCACAGACGGTGGCGACTTGGAGGCCGCCAACGCATCAACGAGCAAGCGCGTTGTGTCCAAGCGGCTGTCTTCCAACACCTTGCGATGAACTGCTGACCAACGTTTTTCGGCGATGGGCTCACCGGCAAGATTCACCACGGCGTCCGAGGTGGATAGGGCCTCAACCAGCTCAGGTGTTTGCCACGAAACAGACTTAGCGGGGTCTAGCTGCAACCACTTGACTCGACCATCAGCGCGTTCTGCCTCATAGCCCCGAGCCAAGCGTCGACTTACCAACGTGAGCTGATGATCCGACTCCAATAAGGCAGGAACCAGCTCACGGCCAACAAAGCCAGTGCAGCCAAGCAGCAACAGACGCATGGGGCGGGAATTGCACAGGACGAAAGGCTAAGTGGGTTCCGATTCTTCCGACGGCAACACCAGCCCTAAACGATGCGCGATTGGCACCAAGGCAAATCCCTGAAGCAATAAGCCAAACAACACCACTGCTAAGGCGAGGGGTGGCATCAACTTCCCCCAGGAGGCGGGCGATGCCCAAGCCTGAATTGCCATCGCAATGGGAACCGCCCCACGTAAACCCGTCCATGCCACAAAGCGTTTTTCACTGCTTTGAAAATCCGCTCGGAGCAACAACAGCTGCACCATCAGCCACCGCACCAGCTGCATCGCCAGCACCAGAAGGAGAGCCCATCCGGCAGCCTCAACAACATTTTGGGGGGCGACAACCAAGCCCAGACATAAAAAAAGCAGCAGCTCAGCCATCTTCGCGAAGCTGGAATGGGCTTCTTCGAGCACCTCTTGGGCGGCAGCACGGCTATTGCCCAACACAAGGCCCGCCACATAGGCCGCCAAGAGCGGACTTCCGCCCATCAACGTTGTGCCCCCTGACAACACCAACAGGAGAGCCAAGCTCACCACCGGCAGCATGGAGCCCCGGGTGAGCGATTGACTGCCCATCAGCAGCTGGGAAATCATGCTGCCGCCAATAAATCCGAGCAGTCCACCCAAAAGGAATTGCCGGATCACATCCGTCACCAAATCGGCTGTGGCCAAACCCGTCCCACCGGCTAAGGCCAAGGCAACATTGGCCAAAACCACCGCCATTGGATCGTTAATGGTGGATTCCATTTCGATCAAATCGAGGACCCGCTGAGGCAAGCGACCGGCCAGTGGTCGCAACAGTGAAAGGGCTGCTGAAGCATCTGTACTGCTCAACATGGCCCCAACAAACAACACCTGAGCCAGCAATCCCACCTGCCATTTCCCCTGGGCGATGAGCGCCCCCACGCCAATCAGCGTGAGCAACCCAGCCGTCAGCAACACACCAAGACTGGCGAGCCGAGCTGCTGGTCGGATCACAGCTTTCATCCGCGTCCAATTGGTGGTGAGCCCTCCAAAAAAGAGCACCAGAATCAAAGCCGACTGGGTGATCCGATCCGCCCGGACGAGCGACAGCAATGGCTCACTGGTCGAGCGCAAGTCGTTGTCGACCAGCAATCCCAAGGCCAACACCAGAAGAATTCCTGGCAATTTGACGCGATCAGCCAGGTCATCAAGCAGCACTGCCGCCAAGAGCAGACCGCCAAATGCCATCAAGTAGAGGGCTAAGTGATCGTGCACAGGGTTGGTGGCTTCATCCCGTTGGTTTTAGCCTGCTGATGTCTTCTGGACCTGAAATGGCCGACTCCGACACCAACGCACCCGCGAAAGCCAAACCGGCAGCCCTACGAAAAGGTGCGCTGGTGAAAGTGAACCGGAAGGCCTATTCCGCCAGTATCGAAGCTGCTGCCAGTGATCCCACACCACCGGACTACATCTTTAATGGTCCTGGAGAACTGCTTGTCGTGAAGGGTGACTATGGCCAAGTGCGCTGGAATCGCCCCGTACCGGACGTATGGCTGCGCATGGATCAGTTAGAGGCCTACTCCTGATCGGAGCTCTCCAAGCCCGCTTCAACGGACGTCACAGCGGCGGGAACACTGTTCAAAGCAGCGGGAAATCTCCAAACAGCGCCAGACAACACACCGCTCAGATCGCCGAGGGCCCGGAGGACCGGTTCCTGGTGCTGTTGACCGGCGCTATCAGCGATAGCCATTGCCGCCCATGGATTCCATCCAGCGAGATTCACAACACTGCGGTAGGCCGCAGGCCATGGGTTATCGGGGATCAGCGTCTGAAGCTGAGCAAATTGCTCTGAAGCCTCATGCGGCCGATTGGCCAAGACGGCCAGTAATGCCAGGGTCCAACGAGCTTGTTGATCCTTGGGATTGATCTTTAAGCGCCGGGTCGCCTCAAGGAACACCGGCTGTCGATAACTGAAATGGCCATCCAGCATGTGTTCCAGCGCAACGGCGCTGAAAACAGGATCGAGACCCGCAGGCCCCTGGGCTAAGCCAAGGGCAAGCAATGGAAAACGTTCGGCAAAACTTGGCCCCTGCACAGGCTGATTGCCGCGCCGACGCCATAGGGAATAACTCCCTCCTTGGGGGCGCTGAAATTGCTTCACCTGCTCGAAGACCCCACTCCGACGGACAGCGCGATCGAGACGACGGGCTGCCTTTCGCACCGAACCCTGATCGCCTTCGGCGAGGACAACCCAATCAGCTCGTGCCAACACGGGGTCGCGGTCTGCATCATTGCCCCCCAATTGGCGACCCACCACATGCCCTCCATGGCGGCGGCCGTAATAAGACACGTTGTGCTGGTTGAGATCTGGCGTACTCGGTACCACAATCAAAGTGCGCGATGGCGAGGGGGAGTCGTCAGCACCAGCGGCATCCACCAGCGCCTCAAGGGGACCCCGAGGGCGATCCCCCAAGCGTTCCAGCTGGGTTGAAAAACCGGCTGGAGTACATGCCACCAAGCCTGCCGCTAGCCATGGACGCATCCAACGGTGGCCCTTGTGCTGCCACCAAAGGCCCCACTGCCACCAACCACGGGCCAACAACAGCACCAGCATGGGCAACAGCGGAGCGATGTAGCGGTCTCCTTTGTTCGGACTCAACGTGGTGAGGATCCAAGCTGCCAAAAGATTGATCACCAGCCAACGCCAGGACCAAGAACGGTCTGCACTGGGATCATGGCGGCGGAGCCACCAGAGCATCAGTCCGGAGACACCAACAGCGAGGAGCACCACTCCGAGCTGCTCCGGCAATAAGCGGGGATACCAAAGCCAACTTGCCCAACTGAGAACGCCTGGATCCCCCTCCCGCGCAGCCGATTCGAACACGGCTCGATTGGTGCCTCCCAAGCTTGTAATCCAGTTGTGACGCAACCACGGGCCGAGCAGAGCTGCACCCATGAATGGCAAAAGCATGGCTTGCCTCAGCCAATGGGCCCGGCGCCGAAGCACGAAAAACAAAGCGCCCAGACCAGCTGGGGTGAGCACCAGAAAAGCGCTTTGCTTCACCAACAACGCCGCCAAGGCGGCAAGCGTGCAACCCCATGCCTGGTTCCAACGCCCTCCGCCAGAGGGGTCACACCACACATCCAGCCGCCAAAGCGCCAGGGTGCAAACAGCTGTGAGTGGCATCTCTAAGACGTAATCCGTTCGCAGCTCCAGTAACGCTGGAACCATTGCGGTGAGACCGCAGGCCAGCCAAGCAAAACCTGGGCCATACAAACGACGGCCCCACCCCGCAACAGCGATCAAGAGCAGGCCATGCCAAAGGCTGAGACTCCACGCCGCCTGATCAGGCGCTCCGCCGCTCACTGCCATCACGCTGCCGTTCACCAAGGACGCGAGAGGGGGAATCTTTGGCGACAGATCCAACAACGCATTCCACCCTTGCCAGACACCTCCTGGAGCCAGTCCGAGCGCACGACCATGATCAAGGGCGCTGTTGAGATAGTCAGCCTGATCCCAGGCGGGAACACCACCTTGCAAAGTCCACCACAGCCGATCCGCCAGGGTGGCAAGGAGCCAAATCAGGGCCACTCCTCCCCAAAAGCGGCAACGCTGGCTCACAGAATGTCCAGGCGCCGACGTTCGTCCTGCAGCCGTTTTCGGCGCTGTTTGGCTTCCCTCAGCATCTCGCGACCATCGT
>ERZ802830.4054-NODE-4054-length-11961-cov-7.61574_pt1 | contig 11961 bp, 13 predicted proteins | sample MGYA00345654_ERZ802830 | MGnify/ENA primary metagenome ERZ802830 (study PRJEB30503, sample SAMEA104212375) | marine metagenome | biome: Westerlies Biome; feature: [SRF] surface water layer (ENVO:00010504) within the epipelagic zone...; material: water... | reverse complement strand
TTAATTTATTGTTTAAACAATTATACAAACCCAATGGAACATGCGTGATGTAAAGGTATATAAATAATACTAAAACAATTAAATGGGATTAATTATTTCATCCTGGCTGGATGATTTCGTGAGTCAATTCTACAAACCTACGAATATTCTTATTTTGGGATTAGATAACGCTGGTAAAACACAAATATTGTATTGTATGAAAATGGGAAAAGCAATCACAAATACTGTTCCGACATTAGGTTTCAATTTAGAAGAAATATCCTATAAACATTTAACATTCAAGGCATGGGATTTAGGAGGACAAACGAAATTTAGACAAATGTGGCATCATTATTATGAAGATACAGATGCAATCATTTTTGTATTGGATTCACAAGACAGAGATAGATTTAAAGAAGCGAAACATGAATTGGAAGCTTTACTTAATCAAGAATCGTTAAGAACTGTACCATTTTTAGTGTTTGCGAATAAACAAGATTTACCACAAGCAGCAGAAGTAACAGAAATAAAAAAAACATTAGAATGGCATCGATGGAAGTGGAAGGAGAATTTTCATTTGGTAGCATGTACAGCGGTAGAAAATCACAGAATAAAAACTGGAATGGATTGGTTAGCTAGTGTTATTTAACTATATTTAATTATTTATTGTATTAAAATTCGGTGTTGACCTACCAGTCATAAACATCATAGCCCAATATAAAGTAATAACCATTGTCATAATGGTATCATCAGGACCAGATTTCTTACCTGTATACACTACTTTTGGTATATTTCCTTCTTCTGGATTACCCCTATGTATCACTACTTTATTGAAAAACCCAATCTGTGTTAAGAATTTTTTCTTTACAATCGATGCTCTTTTATTCGCATCTTGAAATGGATTCATACAAATAAATTCATCTTCGGAAGCAAAATGAATACTATTACCTGCAAACTGTTCCACCGCATAATTCGCATACAATTCTTTTCTTCGATGTGTGGTTATCACACCTGGTTCACCTTTCTCTAATAAACACTTAATTCTAGGTTGATCTTTTAACATATGCCACATGTGTGAGGCTTCATGTCCTAAATTTGATTCTGGGACAAATATGAATAAAGCTGTTTTATAAACACGTCTCAATGCTCGTACATGTGACACAACTAATTGTCTAATTTCTCCATACCCTTTTGTATGATGCGATTCAATACCTACAACAACATATTGACCTGACTCCATACCACAACTCCATACGCACATTTCTGATTCTCCCCCACCATTAGGGTCACAACCTATAAAAATATATTTTGGCCGATTCACAAAAGCATAAGGTGGACGAGATTTAAACGCTTCCACCCATTTCTGATGGAATACAGAACATTGGTCGTTCGTTGTCACACCCATAGACTCTCTCAACATATCCGTTGCATTATCACCATAAATTTGACGAACCATATCTTGTTTACCTGAACTCTTCCATCGAGGCAACAAATGCTTCATATGTGTACAATCCTGAGGATTTGGACCCTTCTTACAGTCCTCACAAACCATCTCAATCTTTTGCTGATTAAACAACGGAGCACCACCAGGATCCTTCATTTCGAACATAAGACTATAAAAATTAGTTGACTCTTGGGGTGTGGAAATACATATCAGAGCAGTGGTCTCAAGCTCGAGTAAGGGCACAATGACTTCGTTAAACATTTTTAAATCCATAAAAGCAGCCTCTTCTAAGTATATTACATCGCCCCCAACGCCTCTCAGTGCTTTAGAACCTGACGGATAAGAGGAGCACTTACGCACGTCTCCTTTTTTGGTTCCGTAATAATATAAAATCTCACCTTTGCGTTTGATAAACTGTTCTTCTCCAGGTATCATTTTAATAAAATTCATCACGTTCTCAACGAGTTTATCGGAAGCTCTTTTCCCTGTGGAGAAGATACACTGTTCAGATTTAGGTACGGTCATTTCATAAGCGGCACAGAACATGGATACCGCCGTTGTCTTCCCAAACCTGCGTGGTGTTTGACATAGAATTTGTTGTTTTAAATTTGGCCAATCGTTCATTCTACAGATGGCGTCCATGTCAACGTCCGCGTCCTCTCTATATATGTGGAGGGCAACAGCTTGGAGGAACCCTTCATGGAAGCGTTTCTGCATCTCGGAGCGTTCCCACCCTGGATACATGTCCATGAGTTTTCGTATTTTATTTAATCGTATGTCACCAAGACATTCGGTTTTTCGTTTAGAAGAGGCGGACATGGCATCTAAATGTTTGTTCATTGTCAAACTATTAATCTTATTCAACGCTTGGAGTTCAAAATATTCGTAGGCTTTAACTAGTAAAGTTCTATAATTAATTATATCTCTGGTAACCTTTCTTCGTTTGGTTGGCTGCATTTTAATGGAATATGTTTCACTATAAATAGTGAAATATAAAGAATATCAAATGTTTGACGACCTTTCTATGCGATGTATCGTTTTTGAAGCTTGTAGATATGCAGCGTTGTCAAAGAGAACATCTGTGTGTAAAAACGATATTATTATAAGTATAAAACGTTTTAAGCATGGATATGATAATTTTAATGTACCAGAAAATGTAATGGCTGTATATGAATCCGTTTTTATAGACAGAAGATTACCTGTATTTAAAAAACTAGTAGAGAGTATATAACATATAATATATTTATAAATGAACATTGAAGTTTTACCCCATAAAAAAATTTTTGTATATGATTTAGAATTTATCGGCGATGTAAACGATATTTTATCTTGTAAGATATGGGATATTGCTTTTTTATGTGTCGAAACAGGTGAACGAATAAGTAGTATTGTTGAACCCGATATAACTATGAATCATATTCCACCACCTATTGTTGATGGTCTATTTCCATTAACAAGAGAATTTTTAAATGAACATTGTGCACTACCTTTTTATACAGTATGGAATAGAATATTAAAATGGATATTAAATCGTTCCAAAAATTCAAATATTATTTTTGTTTCACATAATAATTTTTCATCTGATAAATTAGTTTTTGAAAATCATATGAAAAAATATAATTGCTTCATACCACATTATATATACTTTTTTGATTCATTATTGTTTTTTAGAGACAATATTAAAACACATGACTATTCTTTAAAAGGATTAGTCAAATTAATATTAAATAAAGACCATACGAATGCACATAGAGCAGATATTGATACAATAAGGTTATATAAGTGTATAAAACATATCAACATACCTTTAAAAGGTTATGTGTTTCCTTTATATTCAAATAGTTTGAGAACAATAAAAGGTATAGGCTCTTCCGCAGAAAACATACTAATACAACATAATATAGTGTCAAAAGAACAACTGTTTGAAAATATATACAATATGGGTTATGATATATTATACACATGCTTTTTAAACACAAACATATCCGTAAAAAACATTGAAATCATAAAACATTCCATTTTTAATCAGATATATGGGGTGAAATCAATTCTATAATATATTCTATTGATGCTGAACAAGTTATATCTTCTTCATAAGTTGTCTTTAAATTATTTAAACCATTTATTGATTCCTTTAATGTTTTTTTAATCTGTTCTTTATTTTCTGAACCTTCTCCCAACGCTTTCAACACATCTTGATACAATAAGGTTACTCTCGAGATATCCTGGTTTCTATTGTGTTGCGCCCACCAACGTGAAAACCATATTGGTTGATAAGGCATTGGTTGATATATTTTAAACAATGTGCCAGATGTATCCAAACGTACATGGGGTTGAAGTTTTGATATTACCTTCATATTTATTATCTTATTTTTTAATTCTGACATGATAACAGTTATTTTGATACTTAAGTAGGTTTATATTTCAATACACTATATAGGCATTACTATACATCAATATCATGGAGCCATTCACGGAGTGGTTTAAAACAAATGACTATATCAAAGACAAATTAGGTATGCAAAAAAGAGATGATATATTAAAGATTATCGATAAAGACACATTAGACAATTTAATCACTAAATATATTAATTCTGAATCAGAACAAGTTAAGATGTACAAAACTTTAAATCGAAAAGCACTAGTGGCCATGTCCGGTTTAAAAGCCATGTCTAAATTAAAAGAAAATGTCATAGATAATTTAAAAAAAGAAAGGGAAAAGATGTATAATCTACATCAAAAAGAACTCAATGAAGAAACAGAGCACATTCGAGATTTAAATGAACATATTCAACATTTAAATGATAAAAATCAAACCATTTTAGAAGACGCAAATTATCGCCGAACAATTATAGATTTCATTGCAAATGAAATAGGAAACGAAAAAATGGATACGATACGCGACAAATTCATGAAAACACATAAACAAAACAGCCAAGTTACAGACGGTGAAAACAAGCAAAACGACCAAGATACAGACGATGAAGATGATTTAATGAAATCATCCGAAAGCGAACCCATCATTGTCATCGCACATAGCTACATCATAAAAAATAAAAATAAAGTACGAAGAGCAACGTTTAATCCAAAAACGGATTATGCATTCAATACGCAAGATGGATTTTACATATCTGGAGAAAACCAAGAACTGGTAAGCAAATTTAGTATAGACATATCTGCAAAATGTATTGGTTATATTGTATTAAAAGATGGGACAAAATTAACCACATTGACTAAACAAACTGTAATCGACAATCGAAACAATATAAAAATGATTATTTTGGTTCGAAAATCTAAAAACGACAAAGAAAACGAAGCTGTATTAAACGAATTATATAATACTGAAAAAGGGTTGTTGCAATTTAAATCAAGAACAGAAAATAAAGAAGACACATACGACTTAGAAGAAGACATGCTCAATATGAATATAAATAACATGACTTTTGAAGACCAAATAGAACTAGCAATGAGAAACAGTATGACACCTCCTTCATCTCCAAACAGGAATATATTAGCACAAGCCGCTGAAAATAGGAACACATTAGTACCAGACCGAAGAAAATTTAAAACACAGGTAAAAAGGTTCGTTGCCAAAGTCTTAAAAAGCATGAATAGTGTGCAAGAAAACCCTGGAAATGACTTGGTAAACCAACTGATTTTTATAGCAAAATTAGGAAACGTTGAGAAAGAAATAGAATGGACAGGGAAACCAATGCGAATTAAAGAGATTGCAGACGATTTAATTTGGAATGTTCTGTTTAATTATATTAAAAATTATGGCGAAACCTTCATTCCAGAAAGTACATTCGAAAAAATACAAAGTATTTGGAGTCAAAATACACAATATTAATTATTTTTTTTTAATGTTATCGTCACATTTAATAAATGCAACGCTATTAAAAACCCTCCTATCACACCTATAAACAAACACAATCCCAACAATATAATGATTCTCATCTCTTTATGTGAATGACACATTAACAATAACAAAAATAGTACAACATAGGTTGTTACTCCAACAGAACCCAACAACGATTCTGCCATAAATATTTCTTCGAAAGAACGCTCCGATAAAACCGTTACCATCACCACGCCAATTCCGAAAAACAATATAATTACCATCCAATAAAATTTGAAGATAAAACGCTCCATATCGCGTAGTCGTAACAAGTCATAGTTAGCTGTACCATGCATCTTAGTGTTTTTACGTAATAAACCTATCTCCTCGTCGTCATCATCGCTAGCTGCAATACGTCTACTAGTCATTTAATTCCATAACATGCCCTTATATACCCAAGCCCTTTGATGAGCAGATTTATTGAAGTATATAAAGTATACACATGTAAATAATTATGAATAGTTTGACTATTTTTATTTTGTTACTTTCCATTATCGTTAGTGTCAATGCTGATAATGACGTGATTGCAGATAATAGTTGTGCTGACGATGGATGTATAGCAGGTCTATATTGTAATTCAGAAAAGGTGTGCACGGCTTGTACTGGATCTGGTGTTGGAGATACCCGTTATTGTCCAGCTGGTTCTACTTCTAATACAGGAACAGCTTGTACACAATCGTCGGCATGTTCAGCTGGTAGTACATATTTATCAGGTTCATGTACTGCTAGTACAACACCATCATGCACTGCTTGTACTCAATGTGCAGCTGGTCAAAAAGCTGCTTCAGCTTGTACTGTAACCGCTAATACTGGTACATGTTCAAATTGTGCTGCTGGTACAGCTAGAGCTGGTACAACAACGACCGCTACATCTTGTGATTCGTGTACAGCAGCTACAGCCAGTGAAAGAGGTACTTATTCAGCCGCAGGCGCAGCATCATGCACTGATTGTACTCAATGCGCGGCTGGTCAAAAAGCTGCTTTAGCTTGTACTGTAACCGCTAATACTGGTACATGTACAGGTTGTACTAGTGGTAAGTACCAAACATCCGCTACTTCGTTTACAACGTCGTGTACCGCTCACAGTGCTGTATGTAGTGCTGGTACACCACAAACAACTGGTTCCACAACAGCAGATAGGGTATGTGGTACCGTATGTCCCGCTAGCCAATATGTAGCAGCCGCTGCTAATGCACAAACAACTACAACATGTGCAGTATGTGCCGCTGGTTCTATAACAGGAGTTACAGGTACAGGTGCTAGCACTTGTACATCTTGTGTAGCTGGTAGTACATATTCAACCGCCTCCAACGTTGCGGCTTGTTCCACATGTACCAATTGTGTAGCAGGTAAATATACAGCAACTGCTTGTATCGCAACGGCTGATACAGTATGTACTATATGCGCTGCACATACTTACAAAGATGCTGCTGATACCGCTGCTAACACAGTTACAACGTGTACCAATTGTCCAGCAGGTACAGATAATACAGATGCTGCTACGGCAGAAGGTAATCACGATGCGGCAGACGATTGTACCGTATGTGCATCTTCTAAATATAGTGTAGCGGGTTCTGCTTGTGTTGACTGTCCAGTGGGTACATCTATGGCAGCACATGCATCCGATGGAGTAGCGTATGATGGTTCCAATGCTGGTGAGCACGATAGTATTATTGATTGTCTTATTTGTGCGGCTCATTCTTATCAAGATACAGCTGGTTCAGCTAGTTGTGATTCTTGTGCTGCTGGTAAAGATTTAGTGAATACATATGGTGGTCAAGCTTGTGATGAAGAAAATGTAGGTTCATGTACCGATGGTACTTCTACGACTAAAACAGCATGTGAAACCGCTGGCGAAACATGGACAGCAGCTTGCGATGCTACAAATGGTGCACCTGGTTCAGATGAAGCTGCAGACTGTACAGATTGTTCTGCTGGTAAATATGGCCCTGGAAACTTCGTTGAATGTGCTGATTGTGTATTGTCTAATACAGCAACATTTGGAACGGATACGGGGTTGACAAGGAATGATGATTGTGCAGCAGCTACATGTGATACTGGTTATGTTTTATCTGGAGATACACCTGACCGTTGCAATACTTGTGATACGGGTTATTCTGTATCTGGAACTGCATGTCAATGTGCTATAGATTATCATGTTCAAAGTAATCAATGTGTTGCGTGCGCAACGGGTACATATAAAAATGCTGGTGATGTGTTTAGTGGTGAAGATACAGAATGTAATTCGGGTGGAAATACAGCGAACAGAGATGCTGTTCCTGATGCTCAAGGAATTGAAGCATTGGAACCAGATTCGGAATATATGCAAAAGGTAGTTTATTCATTGGGAGGTTCATTACATCGTAATAAGTATGGTTATTTGGTCGATAATAATGGTTTATTGTTAATCGGAGAAGGAAAATCATCTGATCAAAATGCACAACATCATCTACATGTACCGTCGCGTTATAATGAGGTATATTTCGACGGTAATGGCAAAATATGGGTGGTTGAATTAAACGGTGCTGTTTATACCAACATAGGTACTATTACATTGGCACGTTTTGAAGACCCAAAGGGATTGAATAAATATAAATCAATTAAGAGTCGTTGTATTGCGGAAGACAACGAATTTGGTTTTATGTTGGGTTCATGGTGTAGACATACATGGTTGGATGGATTGGAAATTGATTATATGGATGCTAGTTTAGTTAGTGGTCCTGGTATCATTGGAAAGCCGATGGATCAAGGATTGGGTCGTATTATAAATGGTAAAAAACATGAAATAACATCGTTTTTGAGAGGTCAATTTTATAAGAATAAAGCACCTGGTTGGAGCATTAAAATAGACGGAAGAGGTTATTTTCAATTCAGATATATTGTGAAAAAATTAACGTCAGCAGACATTAGATATGACCAAGGAGGAACAGGAGATGGTACATACAATGCAGCTTATCTAACAGGTTCGACTCGTATTTAAAATAATTAAAATTTTTATTCTTCTTCATTACTCATAGGAGCAATCCATAATCTAACGTATGATTTTTTATCTTTATCTAAATACGATGTACAACATATAGGCATACTAGTTTCGTATTGTATGTCTACGCCTGGAGAACATTGTATAAGTACATCTAAACAATCTGCTTCTTTAGAAGATAATAATTTTTCTGTTCTGGTAAATGTAGGTGTGGATTGTACCATTTGAGCCATCACAGATGGTATAGGCTGTTTAATGGATATAGTTCCCATAGTATCAGACTTTACTTCAACCTTTATTTCTTTGCCTTTCTCAATACCTAAACATACATTTCCATCTATCAATTTAGATTTGGCAATCCATTGTCGTAACAATGCTGTACCTATTCTAAAATGACAATCCCATGCTATATCTTGTGGCAATGATAAAGCATCTTCTTCAAAATCTATTAATTTAAGTGCAAATTCTGTCGATGTTTTATTTTCAGAAGCATCTTGAATCAATATAGTCATGATGGTAGGTTCGGGTTTACAATTCCATATAATGGTATCTTTTAATCCAGCAGTTTTAATAAACATATTTAAAACCGTTATGTTTACACCTATTACTATAGGCTGTACGCATGTGTAAGACACAAAGAACGATTGGTCTAATACAAATTCCCTCATGTCCGTATGAGAATCATTCATTGCATTGATTTTCAAGCCTGATTCATCGAAATAGAAATTGACTAACCCTAAATCTTTTGACAGGGCTGCTACGATTCGTTTTAATATATTGGGGTCAGCAAATACACAATTCATTTATTATATTTTATATCGATATTAGTTGTTACGATTATTCTTTACAAATTCTTTACCATAAATTTTATTTTTGGTCCATCTTATTTGTTTTTTTGTGCGTTGCAACGAAGGTTTCTTTTTGGGTTGTATTTTTTCACTAAGGTCATACAAGTGTTTACTTGATATTTGTTTTTCATCGTACAAATCAATACAATATCTAGAACGAAAATTGATATAAGAATACAAATCAATGGTTTCTTCTAACTGGTTGATTATATCTTCGTTTAAATGATGACCCATGTTTTTATATGCTTTCTTATAAATGTTATTTTTACCAATATACATCGAAGCGGCAATCAATGATGGTAAATAATTAATTTCATTTTGTCTTATCGTTTCATGTATATGCTTTTTATAACAATCTGAATCGTTTCCATACGAATCTTCTATCTTTTCAAATAATTCTTTCATTTTTTTTGGTTTTTTAAATTTTAACCTTGAAACACTGGAATGTCTTAATGCTATGTATATCATCATTGCGGTCTGATGATCCGATTGTATAAATGCTTTTTCCATTACATTTAAGAAAAATCGTACATTTTGTTTGATAGTATGTAATGATACTTTTTTATCATCGTTTGATAATATTAATCTTGTTGTGTTTGTGATGCCTGCATCTAAACGTTTAGAAATATTTTTATTATCTATTAACAACGGATATAACGATTTAGTCGCTTCTCTACATGAATGAACTACTTGCCACAATCTATCGTCATAATCCGAATGAAAACAAGAAAATAAAAACGATTGAATAGATTTTCTAGATGGTTTTGGTAATCCCATGCCATTTAAATATAATCGTTGACCTTCGTCGGAAAGTGTACGTGTACGTTTCATTTATTGATTATATAAGCAATATATACTCTCATATACAAATGGAACCAATAATTGTAGTAATAACATGTATAGGATGTTTCTTTTTTACATATGTCTTTTGGACGATATATTCTTATTCCATTAAAAAATGTTTTGAATATGAAAACACTGATGAATACACACTTATTCAATAGGTGTATTTAAAGAAGAAAAGATATGACATATGAAAAAAATTCTATCTTCCTTATCTATATCATCCATGTCTTCTTCGGATTCTTATCAATCGTTAGTTGACTTGGATAAACCCAACGCCATAGAATGTCCAATATGTTTAGAAGAATGCAATGACGATGATAAAACATGTAAAAAAGAAAAGAATAAAGTGTTTAAATGTAAACATGCAATATGTAGAGAGTGTTACAACACATTAAAACAACAAAAACCATATAAATGCCCAGTATGTAGAAAAGAATATGGCAAGTCTTCAATGGATCCTGTAATGGTTCATGCTTTAAGTTTTACGTTGAGCGGTTTATCAGTATAAATAAATATTCTTATTTTATAAATGTCAGCACCCCCCACACCAACACAGCGAGACCATAGTGACAGAACCACACCGCCGCAATCACCTCGAAACAATAATAATAATAATAATAATATTAGTGATAGCGATAGTGATAGTGCAAGTGAATACGAATATGATTCAGACGAATCTGTCGAAGCAAGAGCCGAATCGAGCGAGTTAAATAATAGTCCACTGTATAGTGTACATGCGATATGGAGAAGAAACAATATGCAAGATGAAAATGTATTCATTTTTACTCCCTATATTATTACAGGAGTAGTGCATACTATTCAAGTAAGGATTATAGGTAAAGAATACGATGGTTTTTTAGCAGAAACTGCTAACATGAACGATTTGTATTTCACATTATATAAATACGGCGATACGCCAGAACCCTTTATAAAAACAGATGTGCGCCGTATCATAGGAACGGTGGGCGGTGGGCGTCCATCCATGCATGCCGTATATGTCAAATTGAAAAGATTCGATACTGTTCCAATTCGAGATGATTATACATGGATAAGAGACTTACATCATTACAATTTTCGTGTTAGACAACTTACCAACGATGAAATACAAGCAATGAGACAAGCACAACAACAAGCTTCTTCTACCGATTCCACCTCCACTACACAATTGAAATTCTAATTTCGTCGCATTCGTCTTTGAATCACATGTTCTGGCAACCACACGCCATTTATAACATTATCTTCTGGCCAGTCAGCATCGTTCCAACGATAAAAATGCAACCAATGTTCAGTAATTCCATTGTGCATACGCGAACCTAACTGTTTTACTTGATATGTCATATTTGGTTCAAAATAGGTAAATAAATCTCTATTTTTTGGGTCAACCAACGTTTCATTTAATATTTTATAATGATAAGATTCTGGTTCGTCTTTTTCATATGTATACGTTTTAGTTGTACTGGCGTCTACATCTGTCACTTTTAACCATGCTCCTTCTACTGGTACTGTGCCATTAGCTTCTACCATGATGACAAATCTGTAATGTGGATTTAAAAAGGTATCAGTTCTTTTTGTGGAAATATAATCTCTGGGTACAGCTTGTTTCGTATCCATGAATTCTAAATATTTGTATTGAGCTTGAAACAATCGATTACTAAAATTAAAAACATTTTGGTCACAGATATAGTATCCAGGTCTACTCTGATATCGTATAATAACATAAAAAGGCTGACGTATACCATCGTAATAATAAGCAATTAAACCACCGAAAGGTTCGTTTGGTTCATCAGTTGGCCTTGGTGGACCCGAAACCAAAGGGAGTGGAACCGTTTGCCGAGGTGGTCTTTCTACCGTATTGGGTGTAGTAGGGTTCATATATAACAAAATAAAATATAATTTATAGAATATATTTTTAAACACAGGTGCTTTAAATTGTAAATGTCATTAAAATATTTTATAATAATTTGTT
>ERZ802830.4052-NODE-4052-length-11963-cov-6.00672_pt1 | contig 11963 bp, 10 predicted proteins | sample MGYA00345654_ERZ802830 | MGnify/ENA primary metagenome ERZ802830 (study PRJEB30503, sample SAMEA104212375) | marine metagenome | biome: Westerlies Biome; feature: [SRF] surface water layer (ENVO:00010504) within the epipelagic zone...; material: water... | reverse complement strand
TGAGGTAAGCAAACCTGCTCTAGTAGTTGCACCGACAAGAGTAAAGGGGGGTAAATCCAGCTTGATGGATCGTGCTGATGGACCCTCACCAATCATAATATCAAGCTGATAATCTTCCATCGCTGGATATATCAGTTCTTCAACTACTGGACTCAAACGATGTATTTCATCAATAAAGAGCACATCTCCTGACTCAAGATTTGTCATTATTGCAGCGAGATCTCCAGCTTTTTCAAGTACTGGTCCAGAGGTAGTTTTTAATCCAACACCCATCTCATTTGCAATAATATGGGCTAATGTAGTCTTTCCAAGACCAGGGGGTCCAAAAATCAAAGTATGATCAAGAGGCTCGTTTCTTTTAGAGGCAGCACTAATAAAAATCTGCATCTGATTCCTAACTACTTCTTGGCCCACATAATCTTCCAAGCTCAATGGACGAATAGCTCGATCAAAACGTTTTTCTTGTTCTTCTCCTTCTGGAGATATTATTCGATCTGTCTCTATCATTTTTCTGTATACTCATACGAAAGTAAGACATCAAACAACCAATATTCAAATTACTTGCTATTATATATACTTGCTATTATATATTTGTTACAAAAAAATTATGATTTCACTTTACTCTTTAAAGCCAATCTAATTAATTTTTCACTCACCTTCTTTTCATTATTCGCTATATTTATATTTTTTGATGCGATAGCAATCATGCGAGTTGCTTCTTGAGGCTTATAGCCTAATGCAATTAGTACACTTTCAGCCTCTTCTTGAGCACCTAATTTTTGATGGAATATTTCTTTTTCTCCTGAATCTACTTTGTTAGCATCCATTAAAGATATAGCAGGCAAACAATCCTTCATTTCAATAGCTAATCTTTCTGCTGTCTTTTTCCCAACTCCTGGAAGCTTAACGAGTCTCTCTATATCATTTGTTTGAACTGATTCAAAAAAATCTTTTGTGTTCATTCCTGAAAGTATAGTAAGTGCCATTTTCGGCCCCACGCCACTAATTTTTATCAGCATACGAAACAGCTCTCTTTCACTTGCTTCTCTAAATCCATAGAGCTGTTGAATATCCTCTCTAACTACTAAGTGTGTATATAGAGTCACCTTTTCGTCGTTTTCCGGCAGATCAAAAAAAGTAGTTAGCGATACCAGTAATTCATAGCCGACCCCCTGAACATCAACTAATAATTGCGGTGCTTTTTTTTCAATCAAAACCCCTGAGATTCTTCCAATCAAACCATTTCTCCTATAAAAAACAATTCAGATTACGATAAAATTATCAATCCTCTTAAAAATTAACTGGATGTAGTGATTTTTTGCTTAAGTCGACCTTTTGAATAGTGCAATAATCCCTCTGAATTTAATCCAAAAGAAATAGTTTGAGCGTGACAAATAGCTGCAGCTAATGCATCAGCAGCATCTTCAGCGGGTGAAGAAGGCAAATTTAATATTGTTTTAATCATATGCTGGACTTGATCTTTAGTAGCACCACCGTTTCCAACAACTGATTTCTTGATAGTTCGAGGTGAATACTCTCCAATTACTAAATTTTTTTTTATCCCAGCAACTATTGCAGCACCCCTAGCTTGACCAAGTTTTATCGCTGCGCTTGGATCTCTGGAAAGAAAAACCTCTTCTATTGCCATTTGTTGAGGATTGAATTCGTCTATAAGCTGGGAGATATTATCAAAGATCACTCCTAGACGTACAGGCAGTGACCCAGACGGCAAACGAATAACCCCGCTAGTCACGTATTTAATTTGGGAGCTACTTTTGCTAACTGTCTCTATAACCCCAAAACCAGTTTTACGTGAGCCAGGATCTACACCTATGATCAATGACATATAAATACAACTTTTTAATATACTGTATATTGTCACAGTATCCTAAAAAATAAAAAAAACAACCCTTATATACTCAGTCAACCTTAAAAAATATAACATTTTTTTAACTTATTAAAAAAGCGGCCCTAAAAGCCGCTTAATACTGATGCAACAAAAAATATGTAATTAATCAACTCAATTAGTCTTTTTTTGCCGGTGCTTCTTCTACTGCCGGTGCTTCTTCTACTGCCGGTGCTTCTTCTACTGCCGGTGCTTCTTCTTGAGTATCTGACAAAGATTTAATAGCAGCTTGCTTAATAATTCCAGCCTCTATAAGAATATTTATCTTATCAGCACCATTTACAATGTTTTGAAGAGCGTCTTCAACAGCATAACGCCCCGAACGTTTTTTATATATTGTGTATGTATCAGTCTTTTTTAATACTTTCATCTTCTATTCTCCTTAGATTACTCGTTAAATTGTTTTTTTATGTCTTTAACTTACTTTTTAGTTCAACTAATTTAGCAATTAATATTTTCCTCTAGTCACTTTTTCTTCCTTAAATCTATACTCATCTCCCTTAGTTGTTTTTTATCGACACAACCAGGTGCATCTGTGAGAACACAAGCGGCTGTCTGGGTTTTAGGGAAAGCAATGACATCTCTAATTGAGTTGTTACCTGTCATTAACATAACCAATCTATCCAAGCCGAAGGCTAATCCTCCGTGTGGGGGGCAACCATAACTTAGTGCTTCGAGAAGAAATCCAAATTTTTCTTTGGCTTGAGTATCACTAATGCCTAGCACCTCAAAAACTGTTTTTTGCATTTTAAGGTTATCAATACGTATAGAGCCACCGCCCAGCTCAGTGCCATTAATCACCATATCATAAGCTAACGATAAAGCACTACCAGGATCATTTTTCAACTCACTAGGATTGCATGCTGGTTGAGTAAAGGGGTGGTGTAAGGGTGTCCATTCACCATCATCTGTTTTTTCAAACATAGGAAAATCAACAACCCATAAAGGAGCCCATCCAGAGGTATATAGATTTAGGTCTTCGCCTAATTTTATTCGCAAAGCCCCTAAAGCATTAGATACGATCTTATATTTATCAGCCCCAAAGAAAATTAGATCTCCATTTTTTGCACCTGTGCGCTGGAGAATTTTCTGGCGAATATCATGAGGTAAAAATTTAACAATTGGTGACTGCAAACCTTCTTCTAGATTATCCTTATCATTAACTTTTATATAAGCTAAACCTTTGGCTCCATAGATGCTTACGAAATTAGTATAATCATCTATTTTCTTTCGACTTATACTATTTCCGTTAGGTACGCATATTGCTGCAACTCGGCCTTCATTATCTTTAGCTGGTCCCGAAAATACCTTAAAGTCTACATCAACCATTAGGTCTTTAATTTCGATTAACTCCAGAGGAATACGGAGATCTGGTTTATCGCTACCATATCTATTCATAGCGTCTTTATATGAAATACGTGGAAAACTACCTAGATCTACATCTAATAATTCACTGAAGATATTTCGGATCATCTCTTCACTAACTTCTATTATTTGATCTTCGCTGATAAACGAGCTTTCTATATCCACTTGTGTAAATTCTGGTTGACGATCAGCTCGCAAATCTTCATCACGAAAACATTTTGCAATTTGGTAATATTTCTCTACACCAGCTATCATAAGTAATTGCTTAAATAATTGTGGTGATTGAGGAAGAGCAAAAAATTTACCTTCATGTGTTCGACTTGGAACTAGATAATCTCTTGCTCCTTCTGGTGTTGCTCGAGTCAAAATTGGTGTTTCAATGTCTATAAAATCTCTTTTATCTAGATGAGCGCGCATCAAAGCAGTTACCTTGGAGCGAAATATTAAGTTTTTAAGCATCTCTGGACGACGTAAATCCATATAGCGGTACTTTAAGCGAACATCTTCGCCCACTTTGATATATTCATCTAATGGGAATGGAGGTGTTTCAGACCTATTAAGTATTTCTAAAGCTAATCCATATACTTCTATATGCCCTGTTGGCATTTCAGAATTGACAGTATCAGTCGATCTGGCGCGGACGACACCTGTGATTTTAAGAACATATTCACTTCGCACCAAATCTGCAGTGTCAAAATACTCTTTACTGTCCGGGTCAAAAACTACCTGTACTATTCCTTCGCGATCACGAAGATCAATGAAAATAACGCCACCATGATCCCTGCGACGGTGCACCCACCCGCAAATTGTAATCTTCTGATCAATATGACTATGGTTAAGGGCACCACAATAAATTGTACGCATTATTTTTTCCTGTAATCATTAAAGCCCTATGAATAACTATACTTATTTAAAAGTTTATCGACAGGCATCCTAAAAAAATTTGGCATTATACCCTATGAATAGAAAGGCTAGAAGAACAGATATTAGCTAATTAAGTAAGGTAACTTAATTGTAAAGCTAAAATTTGACTTCATTATCAATATACCTAAATAATATTGTATCCCTTCCTAGATATAGCTAACACTAGAGATTCTATGCGAAACTTCAGAGTTTTTTTGTTATATTTAGTAGACGGTTTATTCCCCCAAATAGGGTTAGGCCAAGAAATGTCGTTTTTATAGCGGGCTACATGATGAAGATGTAACTGAGGAACCATATTACCTAAAGCAGCAATATTAATTTTATCGGGAGCGAATATTTCCGACATAGTCTCAGATAATAAGTTCGATTCTTTTATCAGCTGTATTGCTTCATCACTTATTAAGTGATGGATCTCAGAAATATTAGGTAGCATTGGTACTAAAATAAACCATGGATAATTAGCATCTTTGTGAATAAGTAGCTGTGAAAGCTCAAATTTACCAATAAGTATAGTATCCTTAGTTAATTGAGAGTGAAGTTTGAACAATTTATTTCCTCTTTGCTCTATACCAATATATGTGATCACCGTAAAATACCTTTTTTTACGTTTAACCGCCAATAGAAAATAAATTATGCGAGCTAGTCAATTCTTAATCTCAACAAAAAAAGAAAGCCCAGCTGATGCAGAAATAATCAGCCACAAGCTAATGTTGCGTGCAGGAATGATTCGAAAACTTGCGTCTGGTTTATATACATGGCTTCCAATGGGTTTAATAGTACTACGTAAATTGGAGGCAATAATCAGGGAAGAAATGAATAAACTGGGAGCACAAGAGATTTTAATGCCAATTATGCAGCCCGCTCGTCTGTGGGAAGAGTCTGGTCGTTGGGGAAGATATGGACCAGAACTACTGCGCGTTCAAGATAGGCATGAAAGGCCATTCTGTCTTGGGCCAACTCATGAAGAAGTTGTTACAGACCTCATTCGGAACGAAGTTCATAGCTACAAACAACTACCCTTAGTTTTGTATCAAATACAAACTAAATTTCGTGATGAAATACGTCCACGTTTTGGTGTTATGCGCTCAAGAGAGTTCATTATGAAAGATGCTTATTCATTCGATGTATCTGAAAAAAATTTAAGTCAAACTTATCAATTAATGTATGAAGGTTACAGTAGTATCTTAAAAAGAATTGGATTGGATTTCAGGGCAGTCATTGCCGATACAGGGAGTATAGGAGGAAGCATATCTCATGAATTCCATGTATTAGCTGAATCAGGAGAAGATTCGATAGCTTTCTCAAATGGAAGTGACTTTGCAGCTAACGTAGAGACGACTGAAGCAGTAACTGTTCATCCAAGCACCGTAAAGAAGGAAGAGAAATTACAAGAAATTAAAACGAAAGGACTCAGCAGTGTTGAGGAAATAAGTAAATTTTTAGATGTAGATAGATCTAATATCGTAAAAACATTAATTGTATTGGGTCAACCAAAAGAAGAGTCATCTGAAAATAAAAGCGAAAAAGTCCATATGCCCCTAGTAGCATTGGCTTTACGTGGCGATCATGAGCTCAATGCAATCAAAGCTGAGAAGATTAGTGGGGTTATGACGCCACTGACTTTTGCAAGCAAGGATATCATTAAAGCACAACTTGGATGCGATATTGGTAGTCTTGGCCCTCTTAGATTAGATATACCTGTTATTGTTGACCGATCTGCAAATCAGTTAACTAGCTTTGTTTGTGGTGCTAATAAAAATGGATTGCACTTAACAGGGGTAAACTGGGCACGTGATTGTAACGCTATAAGAGTTGAAGATATAAGAAATGTTATCCAGGGGGATCCCAGTCCAGACGGTAAAGGATTTTTGGATATCAAACGTGGTATTGAAGTTGGGCATATCTTTCAATTAGGCACTAAGTATAGTGAGGCAATGGACTGCAAAGTTCTAAGTGAAGAAGGCACACAACAATCAATATTGATGGGTTGTTATGGAATTGGAATAAGTAGAATTGTTGCCGCCGCTATTGAACAGAATAATGATGGTGATGGCATTTTATGGCCTAAAGCAATAACTCCTTTTCAGATTGCATTGATCCCCGTCAACATACATAAGTCCGAAAAAGTAAAGGATCACTGTGAGAAGATATATACTCAACTTTTAAATATTGGTTTTGACGTCCTCTTCATGGATCAAGAAAAAGCTCGCCTTGGTGGAATGCTTGCAGACATAGAACTAATCGGTTTACCTCATAGGCTGGTTTTAGGAGAAAAAGGTATAGAAAAAGGTACGATAGAGTATCGCAATAGAGGTGAATCTGAAAATCAAAACATACCTCTTTCAGAACTTAATGAATTTTTAATTAAAAATATAGATTGCTGATTGAATAAAGATGGTAATTTATTTTTTATATTTAAGGGCGATCATCAAACTCTGCGCCTTCTTTTTCTGGAGGCATTAAATCCTCACGCTTTAAATGTAAAATTAATAACATATTTGAAGCTACGTAAATTGATGAATAGGTCCCGATTAAGACTCCTACCATAAGAGCAATAGCAAAATTATGAATTAGCTCGCCGCCAAAAAAGAATAATGATGATAATACTAACAACGTAGTTAGCGAGGTTACCAATGTTCTGCCTAATGTCTGAGTTAAAGATTCATTGATAACGGCTTCGACTGATGAAATTCGAAGTAAGCGTAAATTTTCTCTGATTCTGTCAGACACAACTATTGTATCATTGAGAGAATAACCTATAACTGCTAGTACGGCTGCCAAGACTGTTAGATCAAACTCTAATTCCGTTATAGAAAAAAATCCAAGTGTAAGAATTACATCGTGGATCAAAGCAACAACAGCGCCTATAGAAAACTTATATTGAAATCGGATGGCTATGTACATCATAACCACTAGCAGGGCCACAAGCATGCCTAAACCGCCGTCCTCTCGTAGCTCTTCACCAACCTGCGGTCCGACAAAATCTATTCGCCTTAAAGTAACTGAAGGCTGACTCGCACGTAACGCCTTTAAAACATTATCAGACAACCCTGCTGCTGGTTTGCCTTGCATCCTGATAAGAACATCTTTTTCTGAGCCAAAGTGAACAACGATAGGATTTTCATAACCAGCTGCTGCTAAGTGATTCCTTATTTCTGTAAGATTAGCTTTGTCCTGGTAGCCTACCTCAATCTGAGTTCCACCGGTGAAGTCTAAACCCAAAACTAACCCTTTTGTGGTAAACGAAACAATAGAACCTAAGACGAGAAAAACAGAAACTATGGATGCTATTTTTCGCTGACCCATAAAATTGATGATATTAGTATTAAACATACAAAATTTCCTAGATTCTGAGTTTTTCAATAGATCGATTACCGAAACTCAAATTTACTAAGGCTCTCGTTACGATTATAGCTGTGAACATTGACACTAAAATCCCTATAGAAAGAGTCACTGCAAATCCCTGAACTGGCCCTGATCCTATAATGAAAAGAATAACTGCCACAATAAGGGTTGTTATATTAGCATCTACAATGGATACGAAAGCGCGATCATAGCCAGCGCTAATTGCAGACTGTGGCGGCAATCCGTTAGATATCTCTTCTTTAATTCGGGAAAATATAAGTACATTTGCATCCACAGCAATTCCTACTGTTAAAACAATACCAGCGATTCCTGGCAAAGTTAATGTAGCCTCAAGCATTGACATAAAAGCTACTAGTATTAATAAATTTAAAGTTAAAGCAATATTAGCAAAAAGACCAAATATCTTATAATAAAGAAGCATAAATATGACAACTAAAAACATACCAATTGATACAGATTTAACCCCCAAAGCTATATTTTCTGCGCCTAGAGACGGGCCAATAGTTCTTTCCTCTACAAAGTACATAGGGGCAGCCATAGCTCCAGCTCTCAAAAATAGTGCTAGCTCAGAGGCTTCCCTTGGTGTACTTAACCCAGTAATCTGAAAACCAACACCAAGCGCACTTTGAATGGTTGCCAAGTTGATAATCTTTTTTTCAACATAGCGCTCAGAAATAGCAATCTTTTTTCCATCGCTATCAATGTTATATTTCGTACGTACTTTGTATTCGATAAACAAAACGCCTAATCGTTGGCCTATATTATTTCTAGTCATACGATGCATTCTCGCTCCACCTTGACTGTTCAGAGATATGTTAACATTAGGTGTTCCTTTTTCATCGAATCCTGCAGAGGCTTTTGAAACATGGTCACCTGTTATTACAACGGTTCGCTTAAGGTAGGCATCCTTGATTCCTCTATCCCTGACGTAGGAATCACTAAACGAAAATTTTTCACGATTAGATGACCCGGGTTTTGCTTCTAATCTAAATTCTAAATTTGCAGTTTTTCCTATGATCCTCTTTGCAGCAGCTGTATCTTGAACTCCAGGAAGCTCCACAACTATTCTATTTTTTCCTTGTCGCTGAACGACTGGCTCAGATACTCCAAGCTCATTAACTCGATTACGCAGTGTTGTTAGGTTTTGATTAATTGCATAGTCTTGGATTTTTTTTATCTCCAGCTCTGACATTTTTGAACGAATTATAAAAAGTCCATTTTCCTCATTAATATCCCTAGTTATTCCAGTAAACTTTTGTCGGATGATACTGTTTGCTTTATCTGCATCAGTTTTGGTTTTAAATGCAGCAACTATCTGTTTTCTTTTCACCAACTTTATAGACTCATAGCGCAATTTTTCTTCCCGCATAGCAGTCCTAACTTGGCGGACTATCGTATCCATTTGTTTGCTTATAGCCTCGTCTGTATTGACCTCTAGCAAAAAGTGTACGCCGCCACGAAGATCAAGGCCAAGTTTCATTGGAGAGGCTCCAAAACGGGTTAACCATTCAGGTGTGGTAGGTGCTAAATTCAGGGCAACAACATACTCTAAACCGAGTTTTTTTTGTATTACTTGTTTAGCGTATAGCTGTTGATCGATATCTGTCAGTCTAAGAATGCCTGTTTCACCATCTACCTTTGTACCAAAATAATCTATATCAGCATCTTTTAATGCAGTCGTAATGTCATCCATAACTGATTGGTTTATTTCCATTTCTCCACTCTGACCAGAAATCTGAATTGCAGGGTCGGCAGAAAAAATATTAGGTAATGCAAATGCAATACTTATAAACACGATTATTAATACAAAAAGATACGTTCTGAGGGGATAATTGTTCATAAAAAATTATTCTTATATAGTTTATGTATACATTATAGGCTGAAAAGATAGATCTTGTGAGGCTTGTTATAAAAATATTTGTTACAAAAGTAAAATTTTACTTTATAAAAAAAGAATTTTTTAAACTTAGCAAAAAAATAGGAATATATTCACCTGAAATTAATAAATTTATAATCCCTGCTGTTTATAAAAATTTTCTGAGAAACTATCTAACCTTTGATTTTCTATGGCGTTTCTTATATCTGTCATCAGGGACTGGTAATAATATAAATTATGAATTGTGTTTAGCTGTGCACCCAGTATCTCTTTGCACTTCTCGAGATGATGAAGATAAGCGAGACTAAAGTTTTTACAAGTATAGCAGTTACAATTCGAATCTATCGGATTTGTATCATAACGATATTTTGCATTTTTTATTTTAACTACACCAAAGGTCGTAAATAAGTGGCCATTACGTGCATTTCTTGTTGGCATCACACAATCGAACATATCAATACCAAGCTTCACTGCCTCTAATAGATCGCAAGGCTTACCCACACCCATCAGATATCTTGGTTTATTTTTTGGCATTTTCGGAGTGGTACTATTAATAATCCTCAGCATATCCTCTTTTGGCTCTCCAACAGAGAGCCCCCCGATTGCATAGCCGTCAAATCCTAAATTTTCTAACTCCTTTAGAGAAATTTCACGTAAATCCTCATACATGCCACCTTGAATAATTCCAAATAATGCAGCTTTACTACCACTATGTTCAAGCTTGCTTCTCTGAGCCCAGCGTAAGGATAGCTCCATTGATATCTGGGAGTCCTTTCTTGAAGCTGGATAAGGGGTGCAATCATCAAAAATCATTATGATGTCAGCTCCTAAATCTTTTTGGACCTGAATCGAAGTTTCTGGATCCAAAAAGATTTGGCTCCCATCGATAGGAGAACGAAAGGAGACCCCTTCTTCACTTATTTTTCGAATAGACCCTAAACTAAAAACCTGAAATCCACCTGAATCCGTTAATATTGGTCCTTCCCACTGCATAAAGTCATGCAAGCCTCCATGCAACTTGATGACATCGGTCCCAGGTCTAAGCATTAAGTGGAACGTATTCCCTAAGATTATTTGTGCACCAATTTTCTTTAGATCTCTCGGCAACATGGCCTTGACAGTTCCACTAGTTCCAACTGGCATAAAAGCTGGTGTTTCAACCTTACCACGAGGAAATTTCAGCTGGCCCCTCCTGGCTTTACCATCTTGGCTATTAAGCTTAAAGCTCATAGAACAATTACTACTCATTTTAGTTTTTTTCCTAAATATATATCTGTAATCGGTAGCTCTTGATGTGCATCCGGATTATTTATCAAAAACATGGCGTCACCATAACTAAAGAATCTATATTTTTTAATTATTGCTTGTTCATAAGCAGACATTATTCTCGTATATCCAGAAAAGGCACACACTAACATCAAGAGTGTAGACTCAGGTAGATGAAAGTTTGTAACCATTGCATCTACTATCTGGAACTTATAACCTGGATAAATGAATATATCTGTCTCACCTTTCATTGGGCTGATTTTTCCTCCCGAGGCTGCACTCTCTAAACATCGAACACTTGTTGTGCCAATAGCTATTACTCTTCCCCCATTCTTACGGGTAGCTTCAACCTGCTTACAAACAGATAATGGTACATCTATAACCTCTGAATGCATCACATGATCATAGATACTACTTTCTCGCACTGGCTGAAAGGTTCCAGATCCAACATGTAAAGTAACATATGCTATATTAATGCCAAGTGATGACAGCTCCTCTAATATCTCTAAATCAAAATGTAGGCCAGCTGTTGGGGCCGCAACTGCGCCAGGTATTTTCGCATATACTGTTTGGTATCGCTCTTTATCAACATCGTTATCAGGCCGATCTATATATGGAGGTAATGGTGTATGTCCTTTTGACTCTAGTGCATCTATTGCTGACTGGTCACCAGAAAACTTAATAATAAATAAATCTTCTCTTCGCTCTTGAATTAATGCTTCAATGCAGCCGTCGAAAATGATTTTAGAACCAATTTTTAGAGATTTACTAGCTCTCAAGTGCCCTAGTACTGTTTGATCATCTATTAATCTTTCAACTAATAACTCGATTTTTCCCCCAGTATCTTTTTTTCCAAACATCCTAGCTGGCATAACTTTGGTATTGTTAAATACCATAAGATCTCCTGGCTTAACTAGAGAAACAATTTCAGAAAAGGACCGGTGTTTTATATCATTTGTTTCTTGATCTATCACCATCATCATACTGCCCCTTCTCTCAGAGGCTGGCTCGCGTGCTATAAGGTTAGCTGGTAACTTGTAATTAAATAACTCTCGTTTCATAACAACCTTTAGTTTTTTTTACGTCGCAAGAGTAATAGAAATTTACACTTATAACCAGTGTTCTTGGCGCTAAAATAACTCAATTTGATTATAGAGTAGTCACTGCTATAATCCTGCCCAATGCCAGAGTGGTGAAATTGGTATACACAGGGGATTCAAAATCCCCCGCCCTTAAAAGCGTGCCGGTTCGAGTCCGGCC
>ERZ802830.4050-NODE-4050-length-11967-cov-8.6187_pt1 | contig 11967 bp, 12 predicted proteins | sample MGYA00345654_ERZ802830 | MGnify/ENA primary metagenome ERZ802830 (study PRJEB30503, sample SAMEA104212375) | marine metagenome | biome: Westerlies Biome; feature: [SRF] surface water layer (ENVO:00010504) within the epipelagic zone...; material: water... | reverse complement strand
TCGGGTAATGGCACTAAACCCTCTAATGCATTTTCCTTCAGATCTGCCCAAATTCTACGATTAGATAGGCTACCATCATCTGCCTTATCGAAAGCAGTTAATCTAGCTGCGTAAGTCTCGCCAACTATCAAAGTTTTATCATCAGGAGTGATCACTGTGCCATTTGGAAAGAGTAAGTCATCTGCTGCAATAACTGGATCCTCACCTGGCTTCACCAATATTAAATTCGTAGGCTTAATTCCTTCTCCTTCATAGGTATTAAATCCAAAATTTCCTATATAGGCATTGCCAGAGCGATCTACAACCATGTCATTACAATGAAAACCCGCAAATTCAGATAAGTCAGCCTCCTCTTCTAAAATATTGTCTTTAAAGCTAAGTAACTTCCTGTCTTTCATTGAGACAATTAACATTGTCTCATCTGGCCTCCACCCTAATCCTGAAGGTTGATTTGGAACTTCCACTATTACTTCATAATTTCCTTTAAGATCTAAAGAATAGACCTTATGACTATAAAAATCAGAGAAATAGAATTTGTTGTCATACCACCTTGGACCCTCTCCAAAGGTAAGTCCATCCATTAATGTTTTCAATTCTCTTTTCATAAATCTCTCCTATGATTGTGGATACATTTCTTCCACAAGACTAATCACTTCTCCAACTTCGATGTTCTTAAGATCATCCCGTACAATAATCTTAGCTCTATCGGACCAAGGCTTCCAATTTATGTGATTACTAGGTCCAAATAAAGTTATGGACTCTTTATTCACTGAAGCAGCAATGTGAGATGCAACAGAATCTAAGCCAATAAAAAATTTAGCGCCTTTAATTAGAGCAGCTAGACCTAAAAGGCTTGTTTTACCAGCAAGATTTAATACTTGCTGATCAAGAACATCAGCTTTCTCTAATATTTCTTCAACATAGTCCACCTCATTTATATCCGGTCCAGAAGTAATAACAACGGAGAGGTTTTGTTTAGCCAATAAGTTAATTAATTCACCAAACTTTTCTTTTTCCCATAACTTTTTCTCACGTCTTGAAGTGGGATGGATTAAACAATACCCATTGTCTTTATTTAAAAACGGAAAACTATCAGACAATGCTTTATATTCTTTTTTTAAAGGGACTGGATCTAGGGTTAAATTCTCATTGAAAACCTTTAAATCTAGGCTCTTTAACGCTGAGAGATTTCTTTGGACAATATGATTCTCTAAAGCTTCAGGGAAGATTACTGAAAAAGATTTAGTCCATAAATTTTTTCTTCTTTTTTTATCATCTACCGCTGCCTTCATCGCCTTACCTATAGCCCAGCTGATAGGAACTACTCTCCATTGTGTAGTTAAAAAGAAAGCGTATTTATATTTTTTTGATCTAACTTTAGTCCACAAATTGATTTCTTTATTAATCCTAGAAAAGATATTAGCTTTAGAGGCATTGTCTATTTCTATAATCTCATTAATGCTTTTTTCTTGCTCTAAAATAGAACCTGTTCCTTTGTACAACAGAAGATCTATTTGACCATCTGGATCATTTAGCTTGATGTTATCGATCATGGGCTTAGTTAACAGAACATCACCATGAAATCGCAGTATTACAATTAAATACTTGTTAGACATATTGCATATTGTTACTTGACACTTTGCTCTTCAGAATGCATTATGCGCGCCTCTCATTGATATACAAGATTTATGGCAAATATTAAATCAGCAATAAAAAGAGCAAGACAAAATGTTAAAAGAAATGCTCTGAAAAGCTCTCAAAGAGCCTCTACTAGAACAGCAGTAAAGTCTGTACTAAGTGCTATTGAAGCAAATGATAAAGATACGGCCAAAGATGCTTTAGCAGCTGCAGAAAAAACTCTTGATTCAATGGCTGGTAAGAAAGTTATCACCAAAAATAGAGCTTCTAGAACTAAATCTAGGCTTTCAAAAAAAGTTAAAGCACTTTAGCTTAATACCAAATTATTACGATGAATTACCTCTTCTTGGGTAAGATAACCTAGCACTTTAAATATTTCATCAGTATTTAAACCTTTTATAGCTTCAATCTCTTTATTGTTAAAGTTTGAAAGTCCAGTAGCAATTTCCTTGCCATCCTTATCTATGCAGTTTACCAAGTCACCTTTATTAAAATTACCTAGTACTTCAGTTATACCGACAGATAAAAGGCTTTTGCCTTTACTTAGTAAAGCCTCACTCGCTCCATCATCTATTACAATTGTTCCTGCAACAGAGCCAAAAGAGGAAATCCACAATTTTCTTGATGGAAGGGTAGATTTTTCTGTAATTAATTGAGTTCCTATATCCTCTTCTTTAAATATCTTTAATAAAGTATCGTCCTTCAAACCACTTGCAACCCAGGTCATAGCTCCAGAATTGAGTGATGTTCTGGCTGCCTCAATCTTTGTCTTCATACCACCTCTTCCTAAAACACCAGATGTGCTATTTAGAATTTGAGATAGATCAAGGTTTTCATCATCTAGATTAATTCTATCCAGCAATTGAGAATTGTGATTTTTGGTTGGATCATCATTAAAGATCCCATCCTGATCGGTTAACATCACAAATCTATCTGCACGGATTAAACCAGCTAATGCTGCTCCCAATCTATCGTTGTCTCCAAAAGATATCTCTTCAGTTGCAACACAATCATTTTCATTCACTATCGGAATAACTCCTAGGTCCAACAATGCTTCAATAGCATTTTTGGCATTCAAATACCTAGTTCTATTAGCTATATCATCGTGAGAAATCAAAACTTGACCAGTCTTATAACCAAGCTTTTCAAAGGTATTTTGATAAATTTCTGAAATACCTCTTTGCCCTACAGCTGCACAAGCCTGCAAAATAGCTAACTGATCTGGCCTTTTCTCAATACCCAAATCATTCATGCCTTTAGCAACAGCACCTGACGAGATAACGATCACTTCTTGATTATTTTTCCTTAAGAAGTCTATTTGGGAAGCCAGTTGAGATATAAAATCAATATTTACCCCATCCTGATTACCAGAAACCAAACTACTCCCAGCCTTTACAACCCACTTATAACCTTTATTCATCGGATGTCTCCATGAATTCTCCAATATCCCGCATCAATTGTTGAGTACCTTCTTTTTTTGCAGCTGAAATACAGTATATATGTAAATTATCTTGAAATTCTCTTCCTAGCTCGTCTTTTAACTCTTCTAATTGATTTGTATTTATGAGATCTATTTTATTTAAGGCTAACCACCTAACTTTTTTAATAAGGTCAGGATCATAATTTGTTATCTCTTTTGAGAGTTCTCTAATTTCAGTTATTACTTCCATAGGATTTTTATCATATACATCTACAATTTGAACTATAACCTTGGTTCTAGATAAGTGTTTCAAAAACTGGATTCCTAAACCAACTCCTTCAGAAGCACCTGCAATAAGTCCTGGTATATCGGAAATGACAAAACTTGAATTCTCAGAATAATCAACAACACCCAGACTAGGATGAAGGGTTGTGAATGCGTAATCCGCTACTTTAGGTTTTGCACTAGATACAGCTCTGACAAGTGAAGATTTACCTGCGTTAGGCTTTCCCAATAGTCCAATATCTGCCAAAAGTCTTAATTCAAGTCTTAAAGAGAGGCTATCTCCTTCCTTTCCTTCAGTAAATTTAGTTGGTGATCTATTTGTTGAGCTTTTATATCTTAAATTTCCTAACCCTCCTTTTCCACCTTTACAAATCAAAAGTTCATCTCGATTATTAACTAAATCTGCTATCGAGATACCAGTATAAAAATCATATATTAGAGTTCCGCATGGCACTTCTATAATCAAGTCTTTACCATCTGAACCTGTTTTATTTTGACTACCACCTCTTTTACCATTTTGTGCCTCAAATTTACGTTGAAATCTAAACTGAGATAGGGTGTTTAAATTATTAACCGAACGAAAAATTATATTGCCGCCATCTCCACCATCTCCACCATCAGGACCACCTTTAGGGATATTCTTCAAACGCCTAAAGCTTGAAAGCCCATTACCGCCATCACCAGCTTTGACATCAATAGATACTTCGTCAATGAATTTCACTGATTTATTATATTGGAATTTTAAGGAGAGAGAATGTCTTGAACTAGATAGGCTCTACATTAACAAATTGTCTAAGCTTTGGGCCTTTCTTAACAAATGAAACTTTTCCATCTACTTTAGAAAAAAGGGTATGGTCCTTTCCACAGCCTACATTCTTTCCAGGATGAAATTTTGTACCTCTTTGTCTTACTATAATTGAACCGGCTGTAATAGTTTCACCTCCAAAACTCTTAACACCCAATCTTTTTGATTGAGAATCTCTTCCGTTTCTACTGCTCCCGCCTGCTTTCTTATGTGCCATCTTATTATTTTAATTATGAACTTATAGATTCAATTTGTATTTCACTAAAATTTTGTCTGTGACCATATGTTCTTCTATAGTCTTTTCTTCTTTTCATTTTAAACACTCGAATTTTGTCGTGCTTACCATTAGAAACTAATTTTGCAGTTACTTTAGCGTTTTCAACATAAGGATTACCTATTTTAGACTCATTTCCATTAGAAATCATGAGCACTTTATCAAACTCGATAGTTGACCCTTCTTCATCTGATAGAAGCTCCACTTTAAGACTTTCACCTTCCGAAACTGTGTGTTGCTTTCCTCCGCTCTCAATTACAGCAAACATATTTATCTCCAAACAGGAATTTAAGGATGTGCACTATACGAAAAAGATTAAGTATTCGCAATATAATTCCTTGATTTACCTAACTTAATTTAAAATGGTCTCATATGGATTTTATATATAAAAAACTTATAGAAGATGAGCTTAAAGAATTAGAACTTAGTCTTAATGACTCTATAAGTTCAGATATTCAATTAGCTACAGAGGTATCTAACTATCTAGTTGGCTCAGGAGGTAAAAGAATTAGGCCTGCATTGTGCATTCTAGTGGCAAAAGCATTAGATTATTCTGGAAAAGACCTGATTAGACTGGCCAGTTCAATTGAACTTCTTCATACTGCCACATTAATCCATGATGATGTAGTCGATGAAAGCCTTACCAGAAGAGGTAAAGAGAGTATTCATGCTAAATGGGATAATGCGCATGGAGTATTAGTGGGTGATTTTGTGTATTCTAAGGCTTTCCAATTAATGGCTAGCTTTGAAAACCCTGAGATTATAAGAACTCTAGCAGATGCTACTAACAGAATTTCGGAAGGAGAAGTTTTACAACTCACATTAAAAAATCAATCAATACTATCTGAAAAAGATTATTTTGAAGTAATTGATAGAAAAACAGCTGAATTATTTAAAGTATCGGCAATTACAGCCGGTATTCTTTGTTCTGCTAAAGATACACAACTCAGTAGCTTGTCGAATTTTGCAAAATCTTTAGGGATAGCCTTCCAAATTCAAGATGATATCTTAGATTATTACGGTGAAGAAGAACTAACTGGAAAGAAAATTGCTAAAGATTTTGAAGAGGGAAAATTTACACTCCCTGTCATAATTGCTTTAAAAGAGAGTACAGAAGAAAATCAAAATAAATTACTATCATTATTTAAAAAAGGGGAAAGAGAAGATTTTCCTAAAGTGTTAGCCCTCTTGAATAAAGCAAACACATTAGAGAAAATAGAAGAGGTCTTTCATCACTACACTAAAGAATGCATGAAGGAATTGAATCATATCCCTCAAAACGACTATAAAATTGCTTTAGAAGATATTGTGTCTAATTTGGGATCTAGATTAACTTAATATTCTATTACTATTTTTAATGTATCATTACCTTATTATTAGGGGCATAAATGACTTTTTCACCAAAAAATAGTTACAACAAAGAAGAAATACTTGAATGCGCGCAAGGAAATTTATTTGGAGCAGAGAACGGAAGGCTGCCTACTCCTAATATGCTTATGTTTGATCGCATAACGGAGATAAATCAAGAAGGTGGTAAATTTTCAAAAGGCCAAATTGTTGCTGAGTTAGACATCAATCCTGATTTATGGTTTTTCGATTGTCATTTTAAAGGAGATCCAGTGATGCCTGGATGTCTAGGCTTGGATGCTATGTGGCAATTAGTTGGATTTTATTTATGCTGGTTAGATAATCCCGGGCGAGGGAGAGCTTTGGGGGCTTCGGAAGTTAAATTCTTTGGACAAGTTCTTCCTACTGCAAAGCTTGTTACACTTAAAATAGATATGAAAAGAATTCTAAATCTTGATTTAACGGTTGGAATAGGTGAAGGATCAATGTTGGTAGATGGAAGAGAAATCTATAGTGCCAAAGGCCTAAAAGTAGGTCTATTCCAAGATACATCAAGTTTCTAAAATGCGTGAGGTTGTTGTAACAGGTATAGGTATAGTTTCAAGCATAGGAAACAATGTAGCTGAAGTAACTAACTCACTGCACAGCTTAAAATCTGGTATATCGCATAATGATATTAATGCGGAACTTGGACTTAGGAGTCATGTATCAGGTTCTATTAAGAATTTAGACTGTAAAGAATTAATAGATAGAAAACTATACAGATTTATGGGCGATGCAGCTGCTTATTCGTACATAAGTACACAAGAGGCTATTAATGATGCCAATCTAAAAGAGACAGAATTATCAAACTACAAGACTGGTCTTATAATGGGTTCAGGTGGCGCTTCTTCAGAGGATCAAATAGATTCAGCAGATATCCTTAGATCAAAAGGTTTGAAAAGAATAGGTCCTTATAGAGTTACGAAGGCAATGGGCAGTACTGTTTCTGCATGTCTAGCAACATCTTTTGGTATTAAAGGGATAAATTATTCAATCTCTTCTGCTTGTGCTACAAGTGCTCATTGTATTGGTTCTGGAATGGAACAGATTCAACTAGGTAAGCAAGATATTGTAATTGCTGGTGGTGGTGAGGCTGAGCATTGGGGTATGACGAGTCTTTTTGATGCAATGGGAGCTTTATCAACAAAATATAATGAAAACCCTGAGAAGGCTTCGAGAGCTTATGATAAAGATAGAGATGGTTTTGTTATAGCTGGTGGTGCAGGTACTGTTATCTTAGAAGAGAAGCAACATGCAATAGATAGGGGTGCTCATATTTATGCCCAACTAACAGGCTATGCTGCTACTTCAGACGGTGAGGATATGGTCAGTCCTTCTGGAGAGGGAGGAAAAAGATGCATGCAAATAGCTTGGGATATGACGGGTCATAAAAAAATTGATTATATAAATGCACACGGAACTAGTACGCCTGCTGGAGATATTACGGAATTAAATGCTATACAAGCAGTTTTTGGTGAAGAAATTCCCTGGATAAGTTCTACTAAATCTCTTTCTGGACACTCATTAGGCGCAGCTGGTGTGCAAGAAGCAATATATGGCTTGATTATGATGAAAGAAAATTTTATTGCAGGCTCGGCAAATATTGAAAATATAGATGAAGGTGCAGAGTTTTTTCCAATAGTGAGAGAGAATTTTCCTACTAAGCTTGAGAGGTTCTTGAGTAATAGTTTCGGGTTTGGCGGAACAAACGCAACCTTAATTTTTGAACAATATTAAAAAGGGATATCGTCGTCAGTAATTCCACTGTCTGGCATACTTTGAGAACCCATATCCTGGTTGGTGTCTTCATAGGAAGAGTTATTTGCAGATGAATTACCTCTACTATCTAAAAACTGCATGTCTCTTCCTATAACTTCAGTAGTATATCTAGTCTGGCCATCTTGTTCCCACTTTCTAGTCTGGAGCTGGCCTTCAATATATACCTTTGATCCTTTCTTTAAGTATTCGCCGGCTATTTCAGCTAATCTCCTCCATAATACAACTCTATGCCATTCTGTTCTCTCTTGATCAGACCCAGTATCCTTATCTTTCCAAGATTCTGATGTAGCCAAACTGAGGGTTGTCACGGCTGCCCCTCCTGCAGTGTATTTTACTTCAGGATCTTGTCCGAGGTTCCCTACTAAAATTACTTTGTTTATTCCACTTCTAGCCATACGAATTTTAATTTAGTTAATATTACTAACACAGATTATAATCACTTTTCGAAACATAAGTTCCAAAACATTATCTTTTTTTAATGAAACACATCAAAGTAAGAGGTGCTAGACAGCATAATCTTAAAAATATAAATATAGACCTCCCAAGGGATAAGTTAGTTGTCATTACAGGTTTATCTGGATCTGGTAAATCTAGCCTAGCTTTTGACACACTTTATGCCGAAGGTCAAAGAAGATATGTGGAATCTCTTTCTGCATATGCTCGTCAATTTCTTTCGATGATGGAGAAACCTGATATTGATCATATTGAAGGCCTCTCCCCCGCCATATCTATTGAACAAAAAACAACTTCACATAACCCTAGATCAACCGTCGGTACTGTTACAGAAATTTATGACTATTTGAGACTTCTATTTGCAAGAGCTGGAACCCCAATTTGTCCCGATCACAATCTATCTCTTGAAGGTCAAACTGCAAATCAGATTTGTGACAAAATACTAGAGCTACCTACAAATACAAAATTAATGATCCTCGCTCCATTAATTAAAGATCAAAAAGGGGAACATCTGCATGTCTTTGAAGAACTTAAAGTCCAGGGATATGTAAGAATGCGAGTTAATGGAATTAGTGTTGACGTTGATGATAGTCCAAAATTAAATAAAAATAAGAAACATTCTATCGAGGCGATAGTAGATAGATTAGTACTTCCAGAAAAAGTTGACGAAAATTTTCAATTACGTTTAGCTGAATCAGTAGAAAATGCACTCAATCTTGGTGATGGTAATTTAATAATTTTTTTATTAGAGGAAAACAAAGATATCCCTTATAGCTCTAAGATGGCTTGCAGTGAATGCGGGTACAGTATTCCAGAGTTAGAACCACGTCTCTTTACCTTCAATAATCCAGCAGGTGCGTGCCCTGAATGTGAAGGATTAGGGGTTAAACAATATGTAGATGTTTCAAAATTAATCCACGAACCAACAGCAAGCTTAAGTGAGGGTGCAATAGTAGGCTGGGATGTTAGTCATCGATATCACTTTCATTTACTAAGATGCCTTTCAAGAGAATATAGCTTTTCTCTAGAAACGCCATTTGAAGAGTTAACCAAAGAGACAAGAGATCTTATCTTAAATGGGAGTAATGGTGTCCCCGTGAACTTTAGCTGGAGAAATAAAAGAGGAAGTCTGGTAGAAAGGATCTTTCCTTTTGAAGGGGTTGTAAATAATATCGATAGAAGATACAAAGAAACGGAATCAAGCTGGAGTAGAGATAATTTATCTAAACTCATTTCTTTAGCTTCCTGTAAAGCCTGCGAAGGAACTAGATTGAGAAAAGAAGCCAGGAATGTCTTTTTAGAAAATGTTAATTTACCTGAAATAACATCCTACACAATCGATCAAGCCTTCAATTTCTTTTCAAATTTAGATTTAAAAGGATCAAAAAAAGAAATCGCTGAAAGAATAGTAAAAGAAGTAAATGAAAGGCTCGAGTTCTTAATTGATGTAGGCCTTAATTATCTTACGTTGGAAAGAAGCGCAGAAAGTTTGAGCGGTGGAGAAGCTCAAAGAATAAGACTCGCAAGTCAAATAGGGGCAGGTCTCGTAGGTGTGACTTATATTTTAGACGAACCTTCAATTGGGCTGCATCAAAGAGACAATGAAAAACTTCTAAAGACATTAAAAAAATTAAGAGATCTAGGCAATACAGTGATTGTTGTTGAGCATGATAATGAAACCATGAAAGCTTCAGACCATATTATAGATATAGGTCCAGGAGCAGGAGTCCATGGAGGAAAAATATGCGCTGAAGGTACGGCATCTCAAATAGCCAAATCAAAAGATTCCATTACTGGGCAATACTTATCTGGTAAAAGAAAAATTGATATTCCTAAGGAAAGAAACCCTATTAATGAGGACAGAATGATTAGCTTAAAAGGTGCTATTGGTCATAATTTAAAGTCTGTCGATCTTAAACTTCCTCTGGACCTTTTTGTTTCTGTTACCGGTGTATCAGGTTCAGGGAAGTCAACGCTAATTAATCAAACTTTATTACCAGCTATTTCAAATCAGATATCAAAAGCGGAAAAGAGAGAAACTAAGCCATATAAAAAACTCTCTGGATTACAAGATATTGATAAAATTATTGAAATTAGCCAGAGCCCTATAGGCAGAACACCAAGATCTAATCCTGCAACTTATACGGGCCTTTTTACGCCATTAAGAGAACTTTTTGCAGGCACTCAAGAGTCTCGATCAAGAGGTTATAAAATTGGTAGGTTCAGTTTTAATGTTAAAGGAGGTAGATGTGAAGCCTGTCAGGGTGATGGAGTTATTAAAGTTGAAATGCATTTTTTACCTGATGTGTATGTTAAGTGCGATGTATGTGATGGTCATAGATACAATAGAGAAACATTAGATATTAAATATAAAGGAAAAAATATCTATGAAGTTCTGGATATGACTGTTGAAGATTCTTTACAATTCTTTGACTCTATCCCTTCAATAAAAAGAAAATTAGAAACTTTGATGGATGTAGGGCTAGGTTATGTAAAGCTAGGACAACAAGCCACTACATTGTCTGGGGGTGAAGCACAAAGGGTTAAATTAGCTAAAGAATTATCTAAGAGTGCTTCAAATCATACTCTTTATATACTAGATGAGCCCACAACTGGCCTTCATATGTTTGATGTTGAATTACTTTTAAAAGTTCTAAGAAGACTTCGCGATAATGGAAATACTGTAGTAGTTATTGAACACAATATGGATGTAATCAAAACTTCCGATTGGGTAATAGACTTAGGACCAGAAGGAGGTTTTGAGGGTGGAGAGATAATAGCCTCCGGAACACCAGAAGAGTTAGCTAAGATTAAGAAATCTCATACAGGGAGACATCTCAAAAAGGAATTAAAAGTTTAAGCTGTCTCTTCTGAGACTCCCTCTTCTTCAGCTATCTCTGTATTGTTTTCTTGAACAAATTCTATCTGAGCTGCAGGAGCCTTATCTCCAGGTCTGAATCCGCGCTTAATGACCCTCAAATAGCCGCCCGGTCTTTCTTTATAACGCGGTCCTAATTCATCAAACAGCTTTGCAACTGCTTCTTTTGACTGCAGTCTTGCGAAAGCGAGTCTCTGATTAGCCACCGTATTTTCTTTTGCTAAGGTTACTAAAGGCTCTAAAAAGCCTCGTATTTCCTTAGCTTTAGCTAGAGTTGTCTTTACAGATTCATGTTCTATTATAGAAATTGCCAGACTCTTTTTTAGAGCCTTCCTTTGTGGACTATTTCTATTAAGTTTTCTTCCGGATTTTCTGTGTCTCATTTTTACTTATTAATTGTTTTCTGGTGGCCAATTATCAAGAATTAGACCTAAAGATAAACCTCTAGATAAAAGTACTTCTTTAATCTCATTTAAAGATTTTTTACCTAAATTTGGTGTTCTCAATAAATCAGATTCCATTCTTGTAACGAGATCACCTATATAATGTATATTTTCAGCCTTTAAACAATTGGCTGATCTTACAGTTAGTTCTAATTCATCGACCGGTCTTAACATTATAGGATCTATCTTGGCTTCTTCTTTCTCCTCTATGACTTCCTCAAGCCTCCCTAGTTCAGCAAAGGCTGAAAGTTGATGCTGTAATATTGTTGCAGAAATTCTTAAAATTTCTTCGGCCTCTAAGGTGCCATCAGTATCAATATCAACAGTCAGTCTATCCAGGTTGGTTCTTTGTTCTACTCTGGCGTTATCAACTAAATATGTAACTCGCTTAATAGGGCTGTAAGTAGCATCAAGTCTTAATAGGCCTGTCTCTTGACCTTCATCTTCACCTAAAGGTTTAACCGGTACAAAGCCTCTACCTCTGGTAACTTTCATAGTCATATTTATAGAACCTTCATCATTTAGCGTCGCTATATGATGGTCAGGGTTTATAATTTCTACTCCCGTAGAAAGTTCAATATCTGCTGCTGTTACAGTTCCACT
>ERZ802830.4049-NODE-4049-length-11968-cov-27.7446_pt1 | contig 11968 bp, 9 predicted proteins | sample MGYA00345654_ERZ802830 | MGnify/ENA primary metagenome ERZ802830 (study PRJEB30503, sample SAMEA104212375) | marine metagenome | biome: Westerlies Biome; feature: [SRF] surface water layer (ENVO:00010504) within the epipelagic zone...; material: water... | reverse complement strand
ACCATCCGCGTATTCATTTTTTTTATTTAATTCCTGCCAATTAGGTTGATGATAATAATAAAAAGCTCTTTCAGGATGAGGCATCATTGCAAGAACCTTACCATCTTTACTAATTAATCCTGCTATATCTAATTCTGAACCATTTGGATTATATGGGAATTTTATGTTTGCTAATTTTCCATTATCGTTAGCATATTGCATACTAATCAAATTTTTGTTTTTAATTTCATTAATTACATCTTTAGGGATAATAAATTTACCTTCTTGATGAGCAATTGGTAGATGCAAGTAATCTATATTTTTTAACCACGGAGTATGATTGTTGTTAATTTTTAAATTAACCCAGCGACATTGATAAATATCAGAATTATTTTCTATTAAAGCTACTTGAGGGTCTTTTTTAGTGAGCCCTGGCACGACTCCAAGATTTACTAAAATCTGACATCCATTACATATACCAAGTACTAATTTGTCTTTTTCTAAAAAATTTTGAATATAATCAAATAAGTTATTCTTAATTTTTTTTGCCATCGCATTTCCTGATCCTGTATCATCTCCAAATGAGAAGCCTCCTGGAATTGCGAAAACTTGATAGTTTTGTAATTGTTTAGGGGATTTAATTAAATCATTTATGTGAACAATTTTTCCTTTAAAACCTACTTTTATGAATGCATGTAAAGTTTCATCTTCACAGTTTATTCCATAACCAGATAATATTAGTACTTTCATAATCCTTTAATTTTACTTTTGTAAGATTTACTAAAATTTTCAATTGTATCTGAATATTTTTTACTTGAATAATTAAAGACAATTTTCTTATTATCTAAACAAGTTCCAATTTTAGTAAATGATGTATTTTTAAAAATTTTTTTAAAAATATTTTCTTTATTCTTTTTGATTGAAACAACAATTCTACTTTGAGACTCTGAAAAAAGAAATTGATTAATATCAAGTTTATTTTTCTTAGGTATATTTATATTCAAACCAAGATTTGAGCCAATTGACATTTTAATCAAGGTTATCCCAATTCCACCCAAATCAACACCTAGCGCTGAGGTAAAAAGGTTTTTCTTATTGGCTTTTTCAAATCTTTTATATAAATCTAATGACTTAGTTGCATTTACTTTTGGAATATTAGTTTTCTTAACACTAAAGAAGTTTTCATATTGGCTTTTATCAAGCTCGTTATGAGTTTCTCCCAAAACATAAATAACATCATTCTTTTCTGGTGTAATTTTTGTTAAATGATTAATTTTATCAACTATCCCTATCGAGGAAATTAGCAGTGTGGGTGGGATTGAAATCTTAATGGGATTATTTTTTTGATTAAATCCTTTGAAATCATTGTACATGCTATCTTTACCTGAAATAAAAGGAGTGTTGTAGTGTACCGCATAATCATAACAAGCTTCTGCAGCTTTTCTTAATTCATACAATCTTCCTTCTTCGTCTGAGCTACACCAACAAAAATTATCTAGTATTGCAATTTTTTTAAAATTTGCACCCATAACCACCAAATTCTTAACAGCTGTATTGATTGAACAAGCAGCCATTTTATAAGGATCAGCTTCTGAGTACTGAGGAAAAGCTGATTGAGATAAACTTATCGTTTTATTATCATCATAAAGAGGTTTGATTGTGGTTGTATTTCCAAATACTTTCCCAACTCCTTGTAATGGTTTAATTATAGATGAGCCTTGAACTTCATGATCGTATTGATTTGCCACAAATTCTTTAGTAACAATATTTGGACTAGATAGTATTTTGTGAATTTTATTAATTAATGAATATTTTTTAAGCTTATTTTTTTTAATAACCGGATATGAAGGTTTTTTCGTTTTTAATTTTAACTTAGGATACCCCTCATGAAGGAAATCCATGTCTAAATTTAATACTTCTATTTTATTATATTTAACTATTGCTTTCTTTTGTTTAGTAAATTTACCTATAATAGTCGCTTCAACACCTCTTTTTTTAAATTTTTGTATTACATTTTTTGCATTTTTAGGCTTAACAGCTAAAGTCATTCTTTCTTGAGATTCTGATATCCATATTTCCCATGGATACAACCCTTTGTATTTTAGAGGTATTCTATCTAAATTAACAATAAAGCCTCCACTTTCTTTTCCCATTTCACCTATGGATGATGATAGTCCTCCTGCACCATTATCAGTGATACTGGTGTAGAGATCTTCATCTCTTAATTCTTTTATTATTACATCTGATAATTTTTTTTGAGTAATAGGATCTCCTATTTGAACAGCAGAAACAGGACTATTAGGATCTAATTCCTCAGATGAAAATGTTGCTCCATGAATTCCATCTTTTCCAACTCTACCTCCAACCATAATAATAAGATCATTATGGTTTGCTTTTTTAATATGAGATAATTTTTTATTTATTTTTTTTGGAATTAAACCAACAGTTCCACAAAAAACTAATGGCTTCCCAGCAAACCGATCATCAAAATGTATGTTTCCTTGTGGTGTAGGTATACCAGAGCAATTACCTCCAACTCTCACTCCACTAATTACACCATTTGCAATATAATTAGCTGGTAACATTGGATCTTTTTTATTTTTTTGACGATATAAATTATATTTCTTATTTGGATTTGCTAAATAATATGCATATGTATTAGCAACAGGCTTAGCTCCTTTACCAAAACCTAAACAATCACGATTAACTCCCACAATACCTGTAATTGATCCCCCAAAAGGATCTAATGCTGAGGGAGTGTTATGAGTCTCAACTTTATGACACACAAGCCAATCTTTGTTAAACTCTACTGCTCCTGCATTATCTGTAAATAGTGAGACACAAAATTTGTCTTTTCTTTGATTGATAATTTTTTCAGTTGCTCCTTTAATAAAAGTTTTAAAAATTCCTTTATCTAATTCATCAATTTCAGCAGAAAATATCTTATGTTTACAATGTTCTGACCATGTCTGTGCTAATGTCTCTATCTCAACATCACTTGGTTTTCTTTTTATTTTTATAAAATAATCTTTAATAGATTTCATAGATACTAGATCTAGGCCAAGAGTTCCACGTCTCGATTTATCAATTTCTTCAATTCCTAGTCTACCAATTAAAGATAATTGTTTGTCACTAATATTTAAATTGATATTTTTTTTTATATATTTTTTATCTGGTAAATTTACATCTTGGAAAAAGAATTGATTTTTTTTAAAATAACTTAAGTATTTTTTATAAGATATAATTCTAATGCTATGAATTAATGGATTAGATTCTTTTTTTGCAATTTGTGCAGCTATTTTTTTATTTCCTCTTATTAAAAATATTTTTGATGAACCAACTTTGAAATTATTTTTATAATTCTTAATATTTTCACCAATCATTTCAGTTGCGGTATTTGCTATATTATCGGTGACACCTGGTAAAAATTTAATCTCGATTACCCAATTAAAGTTACCATAATTTGATAATATTTTTTCATAATTATTATTGGTTAAAACAATTTGAGACACCTTGTTTGTTAAAATACTGCTTATTTTATTAAAATTTGCATTTTTAATATTTTGAGAGAATAGATAGCTATCTAAAATTTTGATAGTTTGACTATTTGTTTCTTTTATAAGAATATTTTCTTTTCCAGTAAGGTTTTTAGATAAAATTTGAATAGCTTTGGTCATTAAAAGTAGGAATCAATATAATCTGATATTATTAGTGTACTCTATAACGATTCGTTTAAAACTAATTAATTATGACAACATATAAAGACGCAGGAGTTGATGTTCAGGCAACTGACGCTCTTGTAAATGATATTTCATCTTTAAGTAAGTCAACTGTACGAACAGGCAGTGTTGATTCCATAGGTGGTTTTGGAGGAATTTTTGATTTAAAAGAATGTGGTTACAAAGATCCTCTTTTAGTTTCTGGGACAGATGGAATAGGCACTAAAATTTTATTAGGTATTGAGACAAACAAACTAGATGGTTTAGGGTTTGATCTAGTCGGTATGTGTTTAAATGATATACTTTGTCATGGCGCAGATCCTTTATTTTTTTTAGATTATTACGCTTCATCGAAAGTCGATAAAACTTCATTTTTAAAAATAATTAAAAGTATTACGGAAGCTTGCAAACAGAATAACTGCTCTCTTATTGGTGGAGAAACTGCTGAAATGCCAGGCTTATATAAGAAAAATGATTTTGATTTTGCTGGTTTTTGTGTCGGCGCTGTGGAAAGAGATAATTTACTTCCAAAACATTCTCTAATGAAAAAAGATGATTTATTATTTGGTATTAATTCTTCTGGATTTCATTCAAATGGATATTCTTTAATACGCAAGATTATTAAAGATCAAAATATTCAATTAAATAAAGTACCAGAATTTAATTCAAACTATGATTCTATAGGTGATGCTTTAATGGCTCCAACAGCTCTTTATTATCCTTTTTTAAAAGAACTTATAAAATCTCAACTCATTACTGGTATTTCTCATATTACGGGAGGGGGTGTATTAGGTAATATTCCAAGAATGTTGCCTAAACATTTAAATGCAACAATTCATAAAGATAAAATTAATCCAAATGCTATTTTCGAATGGCTTCAAAAAATTGGAAATATTACTGATACAGAAATGTTTAAGACCTTTAATTGCGGATTAGGTGTTGTATTGTCTGTTCAAAAAAATAATTACAAAAATTTTATAAATACAATTTTAGATAAAAATTTACCAATATTTGAAATAGGTCATATTGATGATGTTAAAATCAATGATAGATGCCAAGTAATCTAAGGATAATTAAAACTGCTATATTTATCTCTGGTAGAGGTTCAAATATGAAGTCCCTTATTAAATATTCACAAAAAAAAAATAGTAAAATTAAAATAACAAAAGTTTTTTCAAATAATAAAACTGCAAAAGGGATAGATATTGCAAAAAAACTAAATGTGCCTGAAATATACTATTATTCTAACAAGTTTTTTGAAGAAAAGATTAAAAAAAATTTAGATGATATTGAATTAATCTGTTTAGCAGGTTTTATGAAAATTTTATCACCTCTATTTGTAAAAAAATGGAAGAAACGATTAATTAATATTCATCCATCATACCTTCCACATTTTAAAGGACTAAACGCTCAACGTAAAGCAATTGAAGCTAAAGCCTCCTTCAGTGGATGTACTGTTCATTACGTGAATAAAAAAATTGACTCTGGAAATATAATTAAGCAAAAAAAAATTAAGATATTAAAGAAAGATAATACCGAATCCCTCACAAAAAAAATATTGATAGAAGAGCATAAACTCTATCCAAAAGCTCTAAATGTGGTAGTTAATAGATTGTTACTTAATGAAAAAATTAATTAAAAATAATAAAATTCCAAAAAATAAAGCTCAATTTAGTAATTATTTAAAAAAATTTGAAGTACACAAATCTTATTTCCCTAGATTTAATGAAGAATGTGGTGTTTTTGGTATTAGCGGCTCTGAAGATGCCGCAGCTTTAACTGCTCTTGGTCTTCATGCGTTACAACATAGAGGTCAAGAAGGTTGTGGTATTGTTAGTTTTGATGGTATTTCTTACCACTCTGAAAGAAAATTTGGTTTAGTAGGTGATAATTTTACAAAACAAAAATCATTGGAAAAATTAACTGGCACAATTGCAATTGGTCATAATAGATATTCAACAACTGGTGGTGAAACGATAAGAAATATTCAACCATTTTATGCAGATTTACATGGAGGAGCTATATCCATAGCTCATAACGGTAATTTAACGAATGCTCTTTTACTAAGGGAAACAATGGTTAGGGAAGGGGCAATATTTCAAACTACCTCTGATACAGAAACGATAGTGCAATTAGTTGCGAAATCAAAAAAACAAAATATTGAAGATAAGGTCATTGATAGCCTAATGCAAATCCAAGGCGGATATGCTCTAACTATAATTGCTAATGGTTTATTAATTGGAGCTAGGGATCCTTTAGGTATTCGCCCACTTGTTATTGGTAAATTTGAAGATGCCTATATTCTTGCTTCTGAAACATGCGCACTTGATATTATTGGAGCTTCTTTTGTAAGAGAAGTTGAAAATGGGGAGGTTGTAATAATACGCAATGGGGAAATTGAAACGAGAAGACCTTTTCCTAATAACAATAAAAGACCTTGTGTTTTTGAATATATTTATTTTTCCAGACCGGATAGCATTTTGAATGGCAAAACAGCTTATGAGTACAGAAAAAATCTTGGAGTTTTCTTAGCAAAAGAAAGTGATATTAAACCTGACGTAATCGTTCCTGTCCCAGACTCTGGAGTTCCTGCAGCTTTAGGTTATAGTCAAGAAACGAACATACCATTTGAATTGGGTTTAATAAGAAATCACTATGTGGGAAGAACTTTTATTGAGCCAACTCAACAAATTCGTAGTCTTGGTGTTAAACTAAAATTAAATCCAAACCTAAGTTCAATTAAAAACAAAATTGTACTTTTAGTAGATGACTCTTTAGTAAGAGGTACAACGTCATTTAAAATAATTAAAATGCTTTATGATTCGGGTGCAAAAGAAGTTCACATGAGAATAGCAAGTCCTCAAATTAAATTTCCTGATTTTTATGGTGTTGATACACCAACTCAAGCAGAACTATTAGCTGCTAATAAAAATTTAGAAGAAATGTGTGATCATATTGGGGCAAAATCTCTAAATTTTTTATCTATCGATAACCTTTATAAAGCTCTAGGGCATAATCAACGTAATGAAAAAAACCCACAGTTCACAGATCATTATTTTACAGGAGAATATCCTGTAAGACCTATAGATTATCTTAATGATAATAAGATAAAAAAACTATCTTCTCTTAGTTTGGCTTCAAATCATTAGTGAGGAAATTATTCACACTATGAATATTCTTGTTATAGGAAATGGTGGGAGAGAGCATGCTTTGTGCTACGGAATTAAGAAATCTAGTTCTTGTAATAATTTATTTTGTATTCCTGGAAGTGATGGCATTGGACAATTAGCTAACTGTTTTAATATCCAGATATCAAATCATGCTTTAATTTTAAACTTTTGTATAAAAAATAAAATTGATCTAGTTGTGATTGGACCTGAAATTCCATTAACAGAAGGTTTAAGTGATTATTTAGAAGCAAATTCTGTTTTAACATTTGGACCATCTAAAGCTGGTGCTGAATTAGAAAATTCAAAAAAATTCACCAAAGATATTTGTAAAAAACTTAATATTCCCACAGCTAGCTATGTTACTTTTGATAATCATAGAGAATCTATGGAATATTTAAATTCTTGCTCTTTTCCCTTAGTTATAAAAGCAGATGGTTTGGCTGCAGGCAAGGGTGTAATTATTTGTCATTCTATTAATGATGCCCTAGAGGCGATTAATAAATGCTTTAATGATAAAACGTTTGGTATTGCAGGTTCTAGAGTTGTAATTGAAGAGTTTTTAGAGGGTGAAGAAGTAAGTTTATTTGCATTAGTTGACAATACGGGATTTGTGTTGCCATTAATCACAGCGCAAGATCATAAGAAAATTTTAGAGGGTGAAAAAGGTTTGAATACAGGTGGTATGGGATCTTATGCACCTGTTCCCTCTATAACAAAAACAAAGATGATTGATTTGAGCAATCAATTTGTTTTACCTATTGTTGAATATTTAAAAAAAGAAAATATAAATTTTAAGGGCATGTTTTATGCTGGTTTGATTTTCACAAAAAATGGACCCCAATTACTTGAAATTAATGTAAGATTTGGAGATCCTGAAACTCAAGCAATTATACCTTTGTTAGAGAGTGATTTACTTCATTTACTTTATTCTTCAGCATCAGGTCAATTGAAAGAAATTAAAGATATTAAACTGAATGATAAATTTTCTATGTCAGTAGTTATGGCATCAAAAGGATATCCAGAAAATTTTAAGAAATTAACTGAAATTAAAAATATTCAAAATTTAGATTTATCAAATAAAGATTATTTATTTCATGCAGGAACTAAATTTGAAAATAACAAGTGGCTATCTAATGGAGGTCGTGTTTTAAATTTTACTCATACTGGAGAAGATCTAACTAAAATAAGAGCCAATATTCATAAAATGATTAAAAAAATTTCATGGGAAGAGGGGTATTACAGAAAAGACATTGGTTGGAGGTATATTGATGATTAATTCAAAAGTAATTGAAGGTAAAACAAAAATTATAGAGTCAACGGATCAGCCACATGTAGTACGCGTAATTGCAAAAGATTTTTTGACAGGTGGAGATGCGGCTAAAAAAGAAAACATTCAAGATATTGGTATGCATAAAACTAAACAGACGGCGAATGTTTTTAAAATGTTGGCTCATGAAGGCATCCCAACTTCTTTTATTAAAATAGACTCCCCAAACATTCTTCTTTGTCATCGATGTAATATGTTACCATTAGAGTTTGTAGTTAGAAGATACGCTTGGGGTAGCTACTTAAAAAGAAATAACCAATTGAATACTGATGATAAACCTCATGCATTTAAAAATCCAATTTATGAAATTTTTCACAAACATGCTGTTATTACATCTCCTCATGTTGATGAACCAATTCAAATGGAAGAGACAGTGGCGCGTGAAAAATATTTAAAAAATGGTATTTGGGAAGAGGGTATATTCACAGACCCATATATTAAAATTGGAAAAAATTGGGAATTATATTCAGCAAAAAATCCAATAGAGGGGCCCCCTCTAATGAAGACTGAAAAACTGCTCTCTGATCAAGAATTAAATTCTGTTATCAACAACATTGTTTTACCTAGTTTTTTGGCAATTGAGAAAAATTGGAATGAAGTAGACACAGTTGATGGTCCAATTCATTTAGTCGATATCAAATTTGAACTTGGCATTAAATCAATCGATAATTCTATAGTCTTATCTGATGTTGTGGATAATGATAGTTGGAGAATATGGCCAGGTGGTAAGCCAGAAAAACAGTTAGATAAACAATCTTTTCGAGAGGGTGAGAATTTGATTAGTGTTGCTAATAAATATGAACTTGTAACAAAACTTACGAGTCAATTTAAAGGTGTAAACTAGCTTCTCATTCAATAATTGTGACATGACCCATTTTTCTTTTATTTTTTATTTCTTTTTTTAAATAATCATAAAAAAATACATTTTTATCTAATTTTTTATTTCTATATTCCAATATATCTTCTCCAATCAAATTTATCATCCGCGCATTATAAAGTTGCTTTGTTTCTATCTTTTTAAAATTACATACAGCCCTAATATGATTTTCGAATTGACTAATATTATAAGCATTAATTGTTAAGTGACCAGAATTGTGGACTCTTGGAGCAATCTCATTTGCATACAAATTATTATTTGTATCAATAAAATATTCCACACATAGTGTGCCAATATAATTTAATTTTTCAGCAATATACTCAGCCCATTTAATTGCTTGTTTTTTAATATCTTCTGAGATGTCAGCGGGGATTGTTGAATATTTAAGAATTTGATTTTCATGAATATTTTCTATTGGATTGTAGATTTCATACTGATTTTTATCAAACCGAGTGATAACCAATGATATTTCTTTTTGTAAATCAACAAATTTCTCAAGAATATATTCTTTTGAAAAATCAATATTATCATCTATTTCATTTATATTATTTATTTTAAATTGACCTTTTCCATCATAACCTAATGTTGTTGTTTTAAGTAATCCCGGTAATAAATTTTTATTTTCAATTATATCATTTTTATCTTTTATTAAAGAATACTTAGTTGTTTGAATTTTATTAGAATTTAAAAATTTTTTTTCTGAAATTCTATTTTGTATTAATTTATTTATTTCTGGTTTTGGTAAAATATTTTTTGTTTTGTGTATACTGTCTAAGATTTCAAAAGGAATATTTTCAAATTCATAAGTTACTATATCTACTAGTTTGGTAAAATCATTTATATTTTTTTTATCATGGTAATTACCGCAAATGAAAACATCTGCAAAATGTTGTGCTGGAGCATCTGGATCATCGCTCAATATAATTGTTTTAATCCCTAATTTTTTTGCAGCAACTGATAATAAACTTCCTAATTGACCACCACCTATTATGCCAAGTATAGGTTTGTTCATTATTATGGTTTTTTCTTAACAGATTTTGATTGTTGGTTTCTCCATTTAGTTAAATTTCTTCTAATGTCTTTGTCAAAAACAGAGATTATAGATGCTGCATATAAGCCGGCATTAAAAGCTCCGCTCTCTCCAATAGCTAATGTTCCAACAGGAATACCCTTAGGCATTTGAACAATCGATAATAAACTATCTAGTCCTTTTAGTTTTTTACTCTCTATAGGCACACCTAAAACAGGTACTGTTGTTAATGAAGCAATCATACCTGGTAAGTGAGCAGATCCTCCAGCTCCAGCTATAATTACAGAAATATTATTAGCCTCTGCTGATTTTGCAAATTTAACCATTCTATCAGGAGTCCTGTGTGCAGAAACAATATTTGTTTCATATTTTACTTTGAGTTTCTTTAAAATGTCCTCACATAATTTCATAGTAGGGTAATCAGATTTACTACCCATGACTATAGAAACTTTATGTTTAGATTTTATAGATTTCATTTCCTCTTATTGAATATAGTTATATTTTTTAATCTAGTCGACTAATTACTATAACAAAACATCATGTACATTACTTTCTCTAGCGCCTGCTTTCGAAATAAAGACAAACTTACAATTATTTTGCATTTTTTTAATTGTTTGATGACCTGTGTACCCCATAGATGATTTTAAACCACCTACTAATTGATAAACTACATTTTTTGTTTTTCCTTTGTAGGGAACCATGCCTTCAACACCTTCAGCAACAAGCTTTTCAGCATTTTTTGTTTCTTCCTGAGAATATCTATCAAAAGAACCTTTCTGCATCGCTCCAACAGAGCCCATACCCCTGTAAGACTTATATTTTTTACCTTTAACATTAATCATTTTACCAGGTGATTCATCCGTACCAGCTAATAAAGAACCAATCATGCATGCTGAGGCTCCACCTGCTATTGCTTTAGCAATATCGCCTGATGTTTTAATGCCACCATCAGCAATTACGGGGATGTTATATTTTTTTGCAACTTGATAAGTATCAATTATAGCAGACAGTTGAGGTATTCCCACTCCTGTAACTATTCTTGTAGTACATATTGAACCTGGACCAATACCAACTTTTATCACATCAACACCAGCCTTAATTAAATCTTTTGCAGCTTCTTTTGTCGCAATATTTCCAACAACTAAAGGTATTTTCTTAAGAATTTTTTTTGCTTTTTTAATAAAATCTATTGTAGTTTTTGTGTGTGCATGGGCAACATCAATAAAAACAATATCTACACCTGACTTGATAAGTTCTTGCAGACGAAGATATGCATTATTTTCAACGCCAATAGCAGCTCCTACAGCAATTTCACCTTTTTTATTAAATGTAGCTTGATTAAAAATTTTTATATCAAACTTTTTTTTGTGAGCATTTCTTACTTCTTTTGCCTGTTTTTCGATTGACATATTTCGGTGAATTACACCTAAACCACCATTTAGAGCTAAGTTAATTGCCATTTTGCTTTCTGTTACAGTATCCATAGCAGCAGAAATGATAGGAATTTGTAATTTAATGTCACCAATACACATTGAAGTATTAACATCTTTTGGTTTTATAGTCGAATAACCTGGGGAGAGAAGAACGTCATCGAATGTGATTGAATACTGTGAGTAAATTTTATAGTCCATTTCTTTTTTTATTGAAATAGTGTTGATTCGTAAAAAGAAAATTAAATTTCTTAGTTTTATTTTTTTTTAAAATAGTTATTAATATTTTTTGCTGCTTGCCTAATTCTATATTTATTTTCTACTAATCCTATTCGAACAAAACCTTCTCCATTTTTTCCAAAAGCAAGACCTGGAGCAACGGCAACATCAGCATTAATCATTAAATCTTTTGAAAACTTCATCGATCCATGATTTT
>ERZ802830.4047-NODE-4047-length-11972-cov-5.98229_pt1 | contig 11972 bp, 10 predicted proteins | sample MGYA00345654_ERZ802830 | MGnify/ENA primary metagenome ERZ802830 (study PRJEB30503, sample SAMEA104212375) | marine metagenome | biome: Westerlies Biome; feature: [SRF] surface water layer (ENVO:00010504) within the epipelagic zone...; material: water... | reverse complement strand
GACACCTGGTTTTGGAGACCAGTGCTCTACCAACTGAGCTAAACCCGTTTTTATTTGACACAAAAGGCACTCGCCATTGACGAGCACCTTACTGTGTCATAAAAAAACTTTTTTTTCTAGTCCAGAATCTCAGTAACCTGACCCGCACCTACCGTTCTACCACCTTCACGGATGGCAAAACGAAGCCCTACGTTTAGGGCAATTGGCTGAATCAAATCTACTGTGATCGTAAGGTTGTCGCCAGGCATCACCATCTCAACACCATCGGGCAAGACAATATTTCCTGTCACGTCGGTTGTACGAACGTAGAACTGAGGTCTATAGTTATTGTGGAAAGGGGTGTGTCGCCCACCTTCTTCTTTTTTTAATATATACACTTCTGCCTTGAATTTGGCGTGAGGTGTTACGGAACCGGGCTTACAGATAACCATTCCCCTTTTAATGTCGGTTTTTTCAATACCTCTTAAAAGAATTCCTACGTTATCTCCAGCTTCTCCACGGTCTAGAATTTTACGGAACATTTCAACTCCTGTAATGGTAGAGTCTAATTTCTCTGCACCCATACCAATAATATCAACAGCGTCACCCGTGTTAGCTACCCCTGTCTCAATTCGCCCGGTGGCTACAGTTCCTCGTCCTGTAATTGAGAATACGTCCTCCACAGGCATTAAGAAATCTTTGTCAACGTCACGTTTTGGCAATTCAATCCAACCATCAACTTCTTCCATCAATTTCATTACCGTGTCTACCCATTTTTGCTCACCGTTCAAGGCCCCTAATGCAGAACCTAGGATTACTGGAGTATTATCACCATCATAATCGTAGAAAGAAAGCAATTCGCGAACTTCCATTTCAACAAGTTCGAGTAGCTCTTCATCATCTACCATATCTGCCTTGTTCAAAAACACAACAATTCTTGGCACGCCTACCTGACGACCAAGGAGGATGTGCTCTCGTGTTTGTGGCATAGGACCATCTGTTGCAGCTACGACTAAGATCGCACCATCCATTTGAGCCGCTCCCGTAACCATGTTTTTCACATAGTCGGCGTGACCTGGACAGTCAACGTGGGCGTAGTGTCGATTTGCTGTTTGATATTCAACGTGTGAGGTGTTAATGGTAATACCACGCTCTTTTTCTTCTGGAGCGTTATCGATTTGGTCGAAGCTCTTTGCTTCCGACATACCTGCGTCTGCCAATACTTTTGTTATCGCAGCAGTGAGTGTCGTTTTACCGTGATCTACGTGGCCAATCGTCCCTATATTTAGGTGGGGTTTCGACCGATCAAAAGTTTCTTTAGCCATATTTGATGTTTTCTATGTTGTTTTAAGAGGTGCAAATTTAAAAATTTTTTGGTTTCAATTGCTTTTTAAATTCAATTTTTTAGATAATTTTTTGTATGTAAGATTGCCATGATCGGACGATCAAAATAGGAAACCAAAATTGTGTTTGAAAAAACGTGTAGATACCCCTTAGCCTAAAAATACATTAATTTGATAGAACGATTAATAAGTTTGATTTAACTAGCAGGCTCAGTCAGTAACTTATTATTACATTTGTTACCAAGAAACCACAATTTACTTTATCCAGTATGGCTTTTGACTTATCCATGATCCAAGACCTCTACAAACGTCTTGAAGCAAATGTTGAAGAAGCACGAAAATTAGTAGGAAAACCCCTTACCGCTTCAGAAAAAATTCTTTACAACCACCTTTGGAATTCGCATCCCAAAGCCCCATTCTCGCGAGGAACAGATTATGTAGACTTTGCGCCCGACCGCATCGCTTGTCAAGATGCTACTGCACAAATGGCTCTTTTGCAATTCATGCAGGCAGGAAAAGAAAAAGTAGCCGTGCCAACAACGGTTCATTGTGACCACCTAATTCAAGCCAAAGAAGGCGCTCGTAAAGATTTGAAATCGGCCAATTCCGCCTCGGCCGAAGTCTTTAACTTTTTAGAATCTGTATCCAATAAATACGGGATTGGATTTTGGAAACCGGGAGCGGGGATTATCCACCAAGTGGTTTTAGAGAATTACGCTTTTCCTGGAGGGATGATGATCGGAACCGATTCACACACCGTCAATGCTGGCGGATTGGGTATGCTTGCCATTGGAGTTGGAGGGGCCGACGCTGTTGATGTCATGGCTGGAATGCCTTGGGAACTCAAATTTCCAAAACTGATTGGGGTGAAACTCACAGGCGAACTCAACGGATGGACGGCTGCTAAAGATGTGATTCTAAAAGTTGCTGGTATCCTCACGGTTAAGGGAGGTACAGGGGCGATTATCGAATATTTTGGCCCAGGAGCTGAAGCCCTTTCCTGCACGGGTAAAGGTACCATCTGTAATATGGGTGCAGAAGTTGGTGCTACTACCTCTACTTTTGGTTACGATGCGTCTATGGAACGCTACCTGCGTTCTACAGGGCGAGATGATATAGCCGATGCGGCCAATAAAGTGAAAAATCACCTCACAGGAGATCCCGATGTCTACGCCCACCCAGAACAATTCTTTGATCAAGTCATAGAAATTAATCTATCGGAATTGATGCCGCATTTAAACGGACCCTTCACTCCCGATTTAGCCACCCCTGTTGGAGATATGGCTGAAGTTGCCAAGACCAATCAATGGCCATTGGAGGTTGAGTGGGGATTGATCGGTTCTTGCACCAATTCTTCCTACGAAGATTTGTCACGGGCCGCCTCCATTGCCAAGCAAGCGGTAGAAAAGAAATTGGTAACTAAAGCTGCCTTTGGAATCAACCCCGGTTCGGAACAGGTTCGGTATACCGCCGAACGCGATGGCCTCCTTAAAGTATTCGAAGACCTTGATGCGACAATATTTACCAATGCCTGTGGCCCATGTATTGGTCAGTGGGCTCGTGCGGGAGCTGATAAAGAAGAAAAAAATTCCATCGTCCACTCTTTCAATCGAAATTTTTCGAAACGTGCCGATGGTAACCCCAATACACACGCTTTTGTAGCCTCTCCCGAAATGGTCGCTGCTGTTGCTATATCTGGTCGCTTGGACTTCAATCCCATTACCGATTCTTTGGTGAACGAAGACGGTAAAGCTGTTCGACTCGATCCTCCCAGAGGACTTGAGCTCCCTCCCAATGGATTCGAGGTGGAAGACAATGGCTATTTAGCTCCTGTAGAAGATGGATCTAGAGTTGAAGTGAATGTCAGTTCTGAATCAGAACGCCTGCAACTGTTGACTCCATTCCTCCCTTGGGATGGTCAAAATTTGGAGGGAGCTAGACTGCTTATCAAAGCACACGGTAAATGCACAACCGATCACATTTCTATGGCCGGGCCCTGGCTGCGTTTTCGCGGACACTTAGACAACATTTCTAACAATTGCTTGATTGGAGCAGTAAATGCTTACAATCAAAAAACAAATTTTGTCAAAAATCAATTGACCGGTGAATACGGTGGCGTTCCGGATGTTCAGAGAGCATACAAAACAGCAGGGATAGAAACTGTTGTGGTTGGCGATCACAACTATGGAGAAGGCTCCTCTCGCGAACACGCTGCTATGGAACCCAGACATTTGGGCGTGAAAGTTGTACTGGTCAAATCCTTTGCTCGTATTCATGAAACCAATCTCAAAAAACAAGGAATGCTGGGTATCACTTTTGCTAATGAGAGCGATTACGATAAAATTCAAGAAGACGATACGTTTAACTTTATCGACTTAAAGGACTTTTCCCCTGGGAAATCCCTAACGATTGAAGTAGTACACAACGATGGCAACATGGATTCAATTCAAGCCAATCACACCTACAATAAGCAACAAATCGAATGGTTTAAAGAGGGTTCTGCGTTGAATTTAATTAAAAAGCAAAACGCTGCATAAACCCCTCGTACTGAGAATTGCTTTTGTCAATTTAATAGCAATATGTCGGAACTCGCTATAGTGATCCCATGCTACAACGAAGGTCAAAGGCTTGCCATTGCCCTTTTCCGTGACTTTCTCACACACACTAAAGGTGTTCAACTGCTATTTGTTAACGATGGCTCCCAAGACAATACCCTAGAGATCCTCCGTCCACTTGAAACTAGCTACCCGCAACAAGTTACTTTAATAGATTTACCGAAAAACGAGGGCAAAGCAGAAGCGGTTCGTCATGGAATGAAGCGTGCCATTGAACTCGAAGTGGAAAAAGTAGGTTATCTAGATGCCGACCTGTCTACGAGTCTTGAAGAATGTTATCTCTTGTCCAAGCATGTCCAAACAAAAACCCCTTTTGTATTTGGTTCCCGAATAATGAAAATCGATAATCGGATCGAACGCAAGTGGTACCGGTTTCTTGTTGGCCGCTTGGTTGCCACTGTCATTTCAAAAATGCTTCGAATCAAAGTATACGACACCCAATGTGGTTGTAAAATTTTCACTCGGACAACAGCGCAAATTCTCTTTCAAGAGCATTTTCTTTCAAAATGGTTGTTTGATGTAGAGTTATTTTTTCGAATGATAAAATTCATTGGCCGTCCACAAATGACCCTGCAAGTCAAAGAGATTCCCCTCCAGCAGTGGATTGATACCGCAGATTCTCGAATAAAATTCAGCTATGGCTTCTTTTTATGGTTAGATTTAATAAAAATATACCGACACTACCGTTGACTAAATTTCGCCTTACTAATACGTATTTTATTCTGCTATTCATTGGCCTATTATTAATTAGAGTTTTTTTCAATACCGTATTGCCATTGATGGACCAGACAGAAGCGCGCTATTCTGAGATTGCTCGGATTATGCATGAAACCGCCAACTGGGTTGTATTACAAATAGACTACGGCGTTCCGTTCTGGGCCAAGCCTCCCTTGTCTACTTGGGCTGGTGCTTTGAGCTTGACCCTCTTTGGAATTTCTGCCTTTGCTGTTCGACTACCCTATTTCTTAGTATGTGTCATAATTGCCCTTTCCATAGGACGCTATCGGGCTTCTAAAGGGCATTCTTTCTGGCTTCCTGGAATTATCCTACTTACACTTCCCGAATTCTACTTACATGCTGGTGTTGTATCTACCGATGTTTTTTTGATGCTCAGTGTGATTGTTGTGATGCTTTCCTTTTGGGAGGCTTTACAGTCTGACGCAAAGCCTTTTTGGGGATATTTATTTTTTTTGGGCATGGGGTTAGGGGTACTTTCCAAAGGACCTATTATTGGTATAATTACTCTTCCCCCCCTTCTGTTTTGGTCATGGCGAACCGGTAATTTTCTTCATGCTCTAAAAACAGCTCCTTGGCTTCTTGGTACCCTGATTTTTCTTCTCACCAGTATCCCTTGGTATGTTATGACCGAACTTCGATCTCCTGGGTTTATTGACTATTTCATTGTTGGTGAACATTTCAATCGCTATTTAAATTCGGAATGGAAAGGAGACAAATATGGATTTCCAAAACAACAACCCTTTGGAGTCATTTGGTTTTTCTTTGTTGCCTTCACCTTCCCTTGGATAACTGCGGGTATTCGTTTGCTCTTTCAAACGAAGTGGAAAGGGAACTTCAATCCATGGATTCTTTATCTGTTGTGTTGGATGCTTTGGCCTTTGCTGTTTTTCACTAGTTCCAAAAGTTTGATTCACCCCTATATCTTGCCTTCCCTTGTTCCTTTTGCATTGCTGATTGCAAACGCATGGGATCGCCTAGCCTATCGTATGGTGTATCTAGCGGTGGCGGCTGGAATTCCAATAGTCCTTTTCATTGTTTATTTAAGTGGCTCAGTAGATTCAATCCTTAAAAACAATACGGATAAGTATTTGATTGAATCCGCTCATAATCAAGCTCTTTACAGTTTACATCACAAAAGCTATTCAAGCCGTTTTTATAGCAACGGTCAAGTACAGGAAATCGATAAAGAGGAGCTGACAGAACAATTGGAGAAAACAACTCCTTTCTGGATTCTAATTCGCAATCAAGAACGTCAGTTACTATCAGAAAAAGAGCTAGATGTATTGGAATTAGCAGATCAGAATGCAAAGAAAGGAATCTATTTTTTCTCTGGAGTCCAACAGGGGAAAGGAAAGATTGAATGAAAAAAAGACCCCTAAACAATTCAACGACAAAAACAAATCGATAGGTTCTAATTCAAAAAGCGCTATATAAATTAGGGATCTTTTTCATAGCAATTTATCATACAATATTACAAGGATAATATTGGCTGTCAGCACCTTTTATATTAAAAAAAGGTTAAGGCCGTTTAGCAATGATATCGATCGGTATTTTCAGATCTCCTTTCCTTGAATATTATTCTTCTAGAGATTCATTAAGAGGAAGAAGGAACTCCTCCATCTTGTTTTTGAAACAACAACTGTCGCAAGAGTTCATTCTGTTCTTTCAATAGTCGAATCATTTCTCTTTGACTGGTCTTGTCTTCTAGAGTTCGGGTGTGATTGTAATATTTGTGCATTTGGTAATGATTTGTGGTTGTTTTTCTAAGATAGTATAATTTTGGAATCATAAGAACAAAAAAACCGCTAGATGTAGAGTCTAGCGGACATAACCATAAACCAATTCTCATGAATAAAGAATTGCTGCGAAATATTAGTTCATTTCATGAAAAATACCAAATACAAAAAACCCACTCCTTTCGGAGTGGGTTTAAATTCTAAAACAGTGTTTAGAATTAGTTTATGGTTGTTACGAATATGTAGCATTTATTGTAAAGATAGCGTGATAAAAATCACAACTACTAACAAATATCTCATTTTGTTTTGTAGGCCGATTAAAAATCCGCAACGCGTATCATTATGAAGGTGTTTATAATTTCCCGAATCCCATCAACTTGTTTGCTAAATTTGGCTGTTTCAGGATCGGAGTACAATTGTTTCACACGATTAATAGCCGTTGCAACATCGTCTGCTCCAGACCAAATAAAATGGGTAAATTCTTTATTTTTTCCTAAAATTGGATAGCCCAGACCGTGTGAGTTAGTTATGTTCATTTTTTTCATCATCTTTTTAGAAAAAGGGATAAAGGCACTAGCATAAGTGGCTGGATCACTCACTTTGACTTGCCAAAATAAGATTACCTGATCATTCGACCAATCATTCTGATACCAAGCGGGCGTATTGAGCGATTGTGAAACAAAGTCTGCTGAATCGCCTATTGTTTGTGCCAGTAATTGAACAATTTGTGATTGACCAAATGAAGCCATGAAATTTTGAAGTGCCGCTTCGTCTTGGAAACAAAAGTTAACAGAATGTGTCGCTTCCCCAGTCCCATTAAATTCGAATTGAAATAAGGATTTGGTTCCCTGAATACTTTTCCCCCATTCTGTATTCATCATTTTGGTTAGGGTGCTGACAAACTTCTCGGTGTCATTGACCTGAAAATCATAAAAAGCACAGTACTGTGAAAAGGTGGCGGTGGAAAATACCAACGCAGCTAAAACGATTAATTTTTTCATTGAAAATAATTTATAGTTACATTTAAATGTACAAAATAATTAGAGGGATACCTCTTTACTTTTGATTTAAATCTGCAATGCGAATAATGGGATTCTTATCTTTTGAAATTTTAGATATCTTCCATAAAATAAAAAAACCCATGAACATCTATAATAGCTCATGGGCATTTCTAATTTGTGTGGTTGAACGGCTATTTTGCTAATTCAATCTCCAGGATTTTGATACAGTTAATTGGTAACCTCGAAAGATTCACAAGTAAATTTTTCACTCACAGCTACTTGATGAACTCCGCAAGTCTTGGTTTCTACATGAAGGTTATCGCAATTCACGCAACTGTTACTTAGACTTAAATTTTCCATTTTCATTTGTGTTTAAGCCAAAGGTAACGCTTGTCTTTAAAATAAAAAACGTAAAACACTGTATTTCAGTAATATGTAATTAGAATAATTTAAAATAACATCCATAACCCTACAAACTAAGAGAAAAATTCCAGCGTAAATAAACGGGTTCCTACCAGTAGTCGGATCTCAATACAAAACAGGCTACCATAAATACGTAAAAAAGAGGACAAACAAGGCCGTGAGATTGATTTTACTTTCATGAGAGGTAGTTAATTTTTAAGGGTTTAAAAATTAACTAACAACCGAGGTGTTGTGTTTAATAACTATTGCTATTTCGGTGATTTCTGTAGCAACGCCTCCAGTTCTTTCGGCGTGTTCTTCGATCAGTCCTTTGGATTCTGCATTATACACGCAAAAGACATTATCTCCAGCAACATAACTCGTTTCTTGTTGAATCATCTTTCCCTCATTGCGCATTTCTTCTAGAACAGCCTCTGAAGCTTTACCCCCTTTATTCATTTCGTGTTTTGGTATAGAAGCCGCACCTTCCATTGCTCTACGGATCAAAAATTTTTTCATTAAAAATAGTTTATGATTATTTATTAAAAATACGAAATATGGAATAAAGAGATGGTTTCATTTAAATAATATTTAGTCACAAAAAGGTTCCTGTAATAAGTTTTTGGTTCAGTCTAGAAGCGGTATTAAAATGAATTTCGATAGCAATTTTATCGTATATAAATGATTTTATTGTGATTATGGACAAATCCCCCATATAGGATAATTGACCTCACTTAGTCCAGATCCCGTTGCAAAATTATCTGGTAGAGATTCAATATTTTGAACACACCATCCCGATAAATCTTGATTGAAAAATAGGGCCTCTCGGAACATTCCATCCATGCTAGTCGCCTGGGAAGTGTTCCATCCACTAATATCTTGATTGAACGAAGAGGCTAAAGCAAAAAGATCGAGCATTTTAGTCACACTACTGGTATCCCATCCACTAATATCTTGGTTAAAGGAGGTAGCGTTTTTAAACAAACTCCCCATATTATCCACCTGAGAAACATCCCATTGACTTAGGTCTTGATTGAAATCGGAAGCATCAAAAAACATTCCATCCATATTGGTCACGTTGGAAACATCCCAAAAGCCAATATTGGCGTTAAAGGAGTTGTTGTTGAAAAAGTTGGCAAATGGATTTGAGGTTCCAGACATATTGGTCACCAAGGTGGTGCATAAATTTATGTTCCCACTGTCCAGCTGTGCTTTGATCGTGCTATTATCCACAGCCGTATAAATGGTTCCTTCAATTCTATCTTGATCGCCCACAGTGGCATTGGGACATTTACAAATTCCAGACTCAAAATACAGGTTCCCTGAATTTTGAAAGAAATCTTCAGTAGGAGAAGACATCACTTGCTTGTCTTTGCTTTCACCACAGGAGAATAGCATTTGGCACAATAAAAGGGTTAGGATTCTTTTCATAAATTTTTAATTTAAAGGCACAAGTAATATTTTGAGTAGGTCCCCCTACCTAGTCATTGGTATTGATTAAAGAAAGGATAAAAAATTGATTAAGGCCTTGATTGAGGATTTGAATTGAGTTTGAGTTTTCAATCTAGGTGCCTTATTTCAAAACTTTACCCCAAGAGACTAGCCTTAATACAAAATGTCTTTTATTTGTCTCCAACGGATTAATTTTATATTTTTTTCTATCATAAGGTTTAAAAACGCTTGATCTTGAAGAACTTTAGCGTCCAAGCCCCGCCAAGCAGCGCCATAGGCTGGGTGATCAATAGTTACTGCCTTTAATTCATCATTATCGTATCCTAAGTGAACCAGTAGAACATTCAATCCGGGTTCAATATCCTCAATCACTTCGGAGTAAAACTTTTTCCAACTTGGATAATCGATTGGAGAGTCATCTGATTTTTGATATATTTTTTCTGCCCACACCAACTTAGAAGTATCAAATTTTGAGGCGTCAATTACTTCAATAATCGATTCAAATTCCTTGGAGAGCAATATGGGCAAGTTATGTTCATGGCCTACTTCAAAATAGGCTTGAACGATATCTGGCCGCACCGTAACAGCCCCCATATGTGTGTCTAGGTGTGTTGGATCCAACCCATTGTCTACCGCATACTTAATTTGAGATTTTAGTTCTTTTTTGACATCCTGGTAGGTAGCGTTGCGTTTGATCCCTTTATTGGAGGCATAAAAGTGCCCTTGTTTATTAATCAAAGATTCTATTTCATCTTTAGATGCTATCCCAGACCATTTGTAGTTTTTCCATTCAGAAGTGAGGGTCAAATGCAATCCAAGATCATGGTTTGGGTTCGATTTAGCATATTCGGCAGCCTCTAAAAACCAAGGACAAGGAACCATAACACTACCTGATGTAATTGACTTGGTTGAAAAACCGTCAAAACTAGCGCTGTTCACAGAATGAGCTACACCAATGTCATCGGCATGGATAATTAATAATTTGGCATCTGAATCAAAACCTAGCTTTTGTGCTAAAGGTTTTTCTTTTTGGGCGACTCCAGACGCTGCGATAAATAACAAAGCAAATAGTATAAATACTTTTTTCATTTTAGTTTGTTTTCAACTAAAGCTACAAAAACGGTTTCATTTAAAGGCGACGAACCGCTTGCCTTGTGCGCTTAAATGGGATCAAGGCTCAACATCCCCTTTACAGTTTTTATTTAAATTGGGTTGAGTTATATCCTTTTTAGTTGGGGTTGCAATCAACCGTCCCTACCCTATCCATAATGAAAATCAATTCATTTTCAGCAACCAATGGATATGTTATGTAAAATTTTAATTGCCCCCCTACTACAGTCAGTCGACTTTCACCAGGCCAACTAAGGGGTGAAGATGATTCCCCCAAAGCATCGTATGGTCTTTCCCAAACAATTTCATTTTGAGTGTGACTGACTAGCGTGAGCCCTTGGTCGCCTAGGGTAACCAAAGTCGTCTCACAATTGGTGCCTGCTGTTAAAAAGGTATCTCCTGAATGCATCGCAAAGACTTCACCAAAATCCCAGATTTCACCATCACAATTGGGTGTATCACAATCTGCTCCCGAAGGTTGAGATGCCCCTCTAAGAACCCAACTTATTCCGTCATAATTGTCCAAAAAAAGTAGTGTTTGGCTGTCTTCATCTATATCAGACGAACAACTAATAAACAATAATCCTAAAAAAAAGAATCGTAATTTCTTCATTGGTTTATGATTTATTATTCCGAATACATTTATCTATTAATAATTTTAAGAATATATTTCCCCCCTTTGTTTTCTATAAATTACTATTAATAGTTGTCGTGTAACAGGCTTCGCTAACTCCAACCAAATGCTTCATTTAAGATTGAAACTAAATAACTGTTTTCAGCTGATCATTCTCGTTTTGTGGTTTTTAATCCTTTTTCCAAATGATTGGTGATTCAATAATTTCATTCAGTAGTCTAAGAATCTATACTATGTTTATTGATTTTTTTTGGACTTTTTCTTAAACTGCCTCAAAACTATTTTGAAATAAAAAAAATTGTAGACTATAAAAATTATAATCCCAATAATAAACATTGCCTTATTATTCATATCACTTATTGTCCTTTCTTCTTTGTCTGATCGCTATTGAAAAGCCCAGTATAGTGACCGGCCACAATCCAACATAAATACCCTCTAGTTCGTTTCCAGTAAACCATAAATAAACCGAATAAAGAAAGCTCAAAAATGCCAATATGATAGGGTAGTATGTTTCTAAAAATTTCATGGATATAGTTATTTTTATTCTAATATAGCTATAAGGGTCTACCTATAAAAATCTGATTTGTCTTATTTCTTTTTATATAAAATAAAATTAATCCTAATCGGTATAAAGAGTCCCTCGCCCTCAATGATTAATAGAGATTAACAGTGGTTATAAATAATTGTAGTTGGTTATAAATTAGAGTATTAAACAAAAAAAGACCTCCCATCTGGGAAGCCTTTCTAATTCTTGAGCCAACGATGAGATTTGAACTCACGACCTCTTCCTTACCAAGGAAACGCTCTACCCCTGAGCTACGTCGGCATAGTTTTCGCAAACATACTTCAAATATGATAGAAATTGAAGCCTTCAATGACGAAAAATAAATGGAAATAAGTAGAGCGGGAGACCGGGTTCGAACCGGCGACATTCAGCTTGGAAGGCTGACGCTCTACCAACT
>ERZ802830.4044-NODE-4044-length-11977-cov-6.12146_pt1 | contig 11977 bp, 11 predicted proteins | sample MGYA00345654_ERZ802830 | MGnify/ENA primary metagenome ERZ802830 (study PRJEB30503, sample SAMEA104212375) | marine metagenome | biome: Westerlies Biome; feature: [SRF] surface water layer (ENVO:00010504) within the epipelagic zone...; material: water... | reverse complement strand
GTATTCTTTACCTTGTTCAAAATCAATTAAGTCACTATATATATACTTGAAAAATAATACACCCAAAGCTGCCATAGTAAATGGTTTAATTAACCAATTAGTAATTAGTGTTATGCATAGTCCTTTAGATTTGCCTTCAAAATTTTTCAGACTGCTAAAATCAACCTGAACCATCATAGGATAAATCATAAGCCAAATTAATATAGCAACAATAAAGTTTACATTTTCATATTGAATATTAGCGATAAATTGGAATAAAGGGGGAAATAAATTTCCTAATATTATTCCTATAACTATACTTATTCCGACCCATATACTTAAATATTTACCAAATATACCTAAAGGTGAGTCATTCATTATTTAACCTCATAAGCATTTATTAATTAATTTACTATCTATTTTTAGAGATATGGCCGTATCCTTAATTGCATCCCAGGTTATTTTAGTCATAGGAATACCATTTTTTAATCTGTCTTTTTCATTATATATTTCTTTTTCTCCAGGCATAAGCACTTGATCAATACCTTTATTAGGTTCTGCAGATTTAAAAAATTTTATATATCTCTTTATTTCTTTATCATATTCTTTACCTTTTACATATTTAGAAGGGTTTAAATAGATAGAGAACATTCCATTCCTAAATGGCTGAGATTTATTATCTCTTCCCATACCACTTCCTGTAATAGCTCCTGCTAATAATTCGCATAAAAATGATAAACCAGATCCTTTATGTAATCCAAATGGCTGAAAAGCACCTGTTCCACCTCTAGAACTTTTAGCATTTGGATCTTTTGTTCCGTATATTACGCTTGTATCATTTGTATCATTTCCCTTATCATTAATTAGTGCATTTTTAGGAATAGACTTTCCTCCTTGATGAGCGACATATGCTTTTCCTTCAGCTACAAGTGAGGTTGCAAAATCTAAAATAAATGGTTTTTTATTTTTAATGGGTACTCCTGCTGAAAATGGATTAGTAGAAAACCTTCTTTCCCAAGACCCATAGGGGGCAACCAATAAACCTGCAATACTATTTACAAAATGCACAGATATAATTCCTTTTTCTGCTGCCATCTCAGAAAAATCTCCTATTCTTCCTAAGTGTCCTGAATTTTTTATACCTATAATGGAATTACCATATTTTTTTGCCTTCTTAATTCCTAATTTACAAGCAAAAGGGCCAACAGTTTGTCCAAAACCATCTGAACCATCTACAATACTAAAATTATTACTTTCCATTATAATTTTAGGTTTAACATTCGTAACAATATGGTTATCTTTTATCATATCAACATATCTTGGTGTTCTTATAACACCATGACTATCATGACCTACTAAACTTGCTTTTGTAAGATATTCAGCAATTCTCTCAGCTTCTGCTTTATTGCATCCTGCCTTTTTGAATATAGTAAATATTAATATTTTTAATGGTTTTGATTTTAATTTCATAGCGTTTCCATAATAGTATTTATTAGTAGATGATTATAACAGTTTTATTACAAACTAAAAATATTGAAATATCATATACGGTTAAGAGCTTTGTTTAAATAAAAATATATAATAAAAATTATATAGAATTATTTTTACTTATTTTAATATAAGTTTCTCTTAAAATTTCTGTTATAGGACCTATATGTCCTTTTCCAATATTATTTTTATCTATTTTTGTAACAGGTGCTATCAAAGTAGATGCTGAAGATATAAAAGCTTCATTAGATTCAAGTGCTTCTTTGACAGTAAATGGTCTTTCTTCAATAGAAAGTTTTAATTTTTTTGCAACTTCTATTATTGTTTTACGAGTAATTCCTGGGAGCAACTTATTTGATAAGTTTCTTGTAATTATTTTATTATTCTTATCTATTATGTAAGCATTATTTGAGGTTCCTTCATTAACAAAACCATCGCCATCTATTAACCAAGCATCATCTGCTCCTAACTTGTATGCTTCAGTTTTAATTAAAGTAGCAAATAATAACTGAGTGGTTTTTATATCTTTTCTCTGCCATCTTAAATCATTTCGCGTAATTATTTCTAAACCATTTGTTTTATAATCAACATCAGTTAGGTTTTTTTCTTGAGTAAAAGCAAAAATATTTGGCGTAACATCTTTATCTTTTATTAGAAAATCTCTTTCAATAGTACCTCGACTTACTTGCATATAAATTAGACCTTCTTTATTAGAAAATTTGTTTTTATTCACTAACTTTTTATGCATTTTTAAAAGTAAATCATAAGAAAAAATATTTTTTATTTCTAATTCATTTAATGAGTTTTCGAGTCTTTCTATGTGTGCTGGAAAGTCTATGAGTTTATTATCTATAACTGCTGTAACTTCATATACTGAATCTGCAAATAATAATCCTCTATCAAATATAGATATTTTAGCTTCATTCTCTTTAATGTATTTTCCATTTAAAAATACTATTCTATTCATTGATTGTTATTTGTGTTTTAACAGGTATTTTTGAAATACCCTTTAACGTATATGTATAAGTTTTATTTCCTTCTTTTAACGGAAACAATTTACCTACTGAGCCTAAACTTAATCTATCACCAGCTTTTAAAATAATACCTCTATTATTAAACTCTTCAATTAACCACATAATAACGTTCATTGGATTGCCCATTAAAGTTGAACCGGGAGAGTTTTGTATAACTACTCCATTTTCATCTTCAAAAACAGTCTCCATTTGAGCAAGAGATTTAATAAATTCTGGTGTAGATTGCATAAGTACTCCTGGTCCCATAACCATTTTTGTTGCTACCATATTTATAGCAACTATAACAGCACCAGTAATAGGTTCTCCTTTTGCTATTTGTAATGCAGGCAGTTCTATATATGGATGGATAGAAGAAATATATTTTGAGGCTTCTAATGGACTCTTTGCATTCATGATTTTAGAATTCTTTACTATCATCATCAAGTCAGGTTCAATTAATGTTCTATGACCAAAATCTTTATTAATTGAAGAACCATTTTTAACAAACATATGCTCGAAAAGAACGGCTGTAGCAGGTGTTTTAATTTTAAAACGTTCTTGTGTTGATGGTCCAGTAAAACCAACTTTATATCCTATAATTTTACCATTTATACTTTTTAATGTGTTTACGTATTTATCTTGACTACAATAAGCTTCTTCTAAACTTATATTTTCAGCAATACCTTTTATTGGTGTGTTTGGAAAGCCATTGATAATTTCTATTATTTTAGACTGACTTAAACAAGCTGCATAACTAAAACTATTTATTAAAAAAAATATAATAGTTAAATATATAATTTTAGATAATTTAATCATACTTAGTTTCTCCATTTTTTATAAAAATAGACTATTCAATACTTTAGTTACTTTAGCTGGGTTTTCAATCATCATCATATGCCCCACATTTTCAATTATAATTAAATTGGAATCATTAATAACATTATGTAATTCTTTTGCTTTTTTTACAGGAGTCATTTTATCTTCTCTACCACTTATAATAGTAACTTTTTTATCTATATTACCTGCTACTGTTAATGCATCTTTATATTCATTACATGCTATTAAGTCCTTTGCTAAAACTCTTTCTTTTGATTGAGTAATAAGCTGGATAGACGAGTCAATCATCCAATAGCCAGGAAGAGGATGATTTCCTAAATGTTGTTTTGTTCCAAAGCTCCAATCTGTAATTAAGTTTGCAGCCATACTTAAATTATTTTTTGCAGCATCTATTAAGTCTGGATGAACAGGCATTAAGGAAGCTGTACCTAGTAAACTTATGCTATTAATTCGGTTTGAATGGTTTTTACATATATCTATTGCTACTAATGAACCCATAGAATGTCCTGCTATAGAAGTAGACTTTATTTTTAATTCGTCTATCAAATGAATAACCCACTCACTCATTTCTGAAATAGATGTTAAGGAGTTTCCTTCAGATAATCCATGTCCAGGCATATCAACTGCTAAAATATTAATTCCTTTATTAGCTAAATATCTGGTTTGCATTTGCCATACAGAAGCATCCATTCCAGCACCGTGTATTAACAGCAAATATGGATTATCATTATTAATTTGATAACCTCCTGTTCTAATATTTATAGTGTCATTATTAATTTTAATCTGCATTTTAGACTCTTTGAGATGCTTTTATTGCTTTTTTTAGATCGCTTATAATATCCGATATATCTTCTAAGCCTACAGATATTCTTATTAAGTTATCTTTAACTCCTGATTTTTCTAACTCATCATTAGTCATTTGTTGATGTGTTGTAGATGCAGGGTGTATAACTAAAGTTTTTGCATCTCCTACATTTGCTAAATGAGAGGATAATACAGTATTTTCAATAAACTTTCTACCTGCCTCTTTTCCTCCTTTAATTCCAAAACTTAGGATAGCTCCTGGACCTTTAGGTAAAAGTTTTTGCGATAACTTATAGTAATTATTATTTTCTAATCCTGGATAATTTACCCATTCTACATCCTCAGACTCATTTAAGAACTGAGCAACTTCTTTTGCATTTTTTACATGTCTATCCATTCGAACAGGAAGAGTTTCAATTCCTTGAAGAATGTGGAAAGCGTTCATAGGGCTTAAACATGCTCCAAAATCTTTCATACCTTCAGCTCGCATTCTCATTATTAAAGCGTGTAATCCAAACTCTTGTTGAAAAATTAAATTGTCATAACCCGCATAGGGTTCTGTTAAGTTAGGAAACTTATCAGTTTCCTCCCACTTGAATTTTCCACTATCTATAACAACGCCCCCTATTGCAATTCCATGACCTGCAATAAATTTAGTAAGAGAGTGCATGACTATATCAGCACCAAGTTTTAAAGGTTGCATCAAATATGGTGTAGTAAAAGTGCTATCTACCATGAACGGAATCTTAGCTTCATTGGCTACTTTAGATAAATTTTCAATATCTAATACATTTATATTTGGATTACCAATTGTTTCAGCAAATATTAGTTTAGTATTATCCTTTATAGCATTTTTAAAGTTTGTAATATCAGTTGGGTCAACAAATGTAGTATTAATTCCAAACCTTGGAAGAGTATAAGATAAAATATTATGTGTACCCCCATATATGGCATTGGATGCTACTATGTGACTATCTTTATCCATTAAAGTAGCAACTGTAAGAAAAAATGCAGCCATACCACTAGCTGTTGCTACAGCTCCAATTCCACCCTCAAGAGCAGCCATTCTTTCTTCTAAAACAGAGACTGTAGGATTAGAAATTCTTGAATAAATATGTCCTGGTTGTTCCAAATTATATAGTGAAGATGCGTGATCGGTACTATCAAATAAATACGATGTAGTTTGATGAATAGGAACAGCTCTAGAACCAGTTTTTGGATCTGCTTCTTGACCAGCATGTAGGCTTAATGTATTAAATTTATAAAACTTTGATGATGTCATATGTACTTAACCTTAATTAAATTTTATAGTACAAGTTTTATCAGATTTTATATATTTTTAAATTAATTATTTCTAATATTGGAGAATATTATGAGTTCAAATATAAATTCTATAGCAGTTTTAGGTGCAGGAACAATGGGAGCAGGCATTGCAGCCTTGGCAGCAGATAAAGATTGTAAAGTTTTATTATTAGATATTAGTGATGAAGCAGCTCAAAAAGGAAAAGACAGCATGATTTCTGAGAGAAATCCAATGTTAAGTGATCCTTCTAAAATTAATAATGTGGAAACGGGTACATTTGAAAATGACTTTGAGTTGATAAAAAATTATGACTGGATTTGTGAAGTAGTAGTTGAAAAATTAGATATAAAACGCCAAATTTTTGAAAAGATTGAAAAGTATAGAAAAGATGGTTCCATAGTTAGTTCAAATACTTCTGGTATTCCTTTAAGAGATATAACAGAAAATATGCCAGATAGATTATTAGAAGATGTTTGTATTACTCATTTTTTTAATCCTGTAAAAGTTATGAAATTATGTGAATTAATTCCAGGAGAAAAAACTAAGCCAGAAATTTTAGATAATCTTTCAATATTCCTACAGGATATTATGAATAAAGGCGTTGTAAATGCAAAAGATACAGTAAATTTTATAGGAAATAGAATAGGGTGTTTTCTTATATTGAAGGGTCTTCATCAAGGTAAAAAAGCAAGAGAAGTAGGATTAATTCAAGAAGAAATAGATGGTCTAATGTCTAGACCAATAGGACTTCCACCTACAGGTTTATATGGCTTGGTAGATTTAATTGGTCTTGATGTCATGTATTCAGTAGGAAAGAACTTGGCAATAAATTTACCTAAGGATGATCAAGGTTTGATATATGTAAATTTACCAACAGAAGAGCAGAATATGTTTGATAGTGGTCAATTAGGCAGAAAAACAGGCGGTGGTTTTTACCGTATGCAAAAACTAGATAACGGAGAAAAGAAAAAAGAAGTTTTTGATTTAAGTAATTTAGAATGGAGAGATGCTAAAAAGATTTCTATTGATGGTGATTTGAATATGATGCTTGAAGATACAGAGCAAGGTAATTATTTATGGCAAGTAATGGGCTCTACACTTGCTTATGCTGCAGATTTAATACCTGAAATTGCTGATGATATACTTAACATAGATAGGGCAATGCGTTGGGGATTTGCTTGGTCAAAAGGCCCATTTGAAATGTTAGATGAAATAGGCCCTAATAATTTTATAAATAAAATTAAAGAAAATAATATTAGTATTCCAAAAATGTTACAAACCTTAGATGAAAGTGAAAATGACACCTTTTATAAGGATGGTAAATATTTAACTAAAGACGGTAATTATCTAGAGATATAGCAGTAAAATATTTTTACTCTTCATATTTTTATAATATTTAGTATATAATTTGAAGCATGGTTAATTATATAGATAATATATCTAAATTAGTAGGCAATACTCCTTTAATAAAATTAAGACAAGTTTCTGAAGAAACTGGATGTAATATTTTAGGCAAAGCTGAATTTTTAAACCCAGGACAATCTGTAAAAGATAGAGCAGCTTTGTGGATTATAAAAGATGCAGAAAAAAAAGGTTTAATTGAAAAAGGTGGATTAATAGTAGAAGGTACAGCAGGTAATACAGGTATAGGGTTAACAGTTATAGGGCAAGCTTTGGGTTATAAAACCTTGATTGTAATGCCCGAAACGCAAAGTTTAGAAAAACAGTCTGCAATAAAAGACTTGGGTGGTGAATTATTACTAGTTCCTGCAAAGCCTTATTCTGATCCTGGAAATTATATAAGATATTCTGAAAAAGTTGCTTTAAATAAAAATGCATTTTGGTCAAATCAATTTGATAATACAGCGAATATGCTAGCTCATATTGAAAGTACTTCTTTAGAGCTTTGGAAACAAACAAATAACTCTATAGATGGATTTGTTGCAGCAGTTGGAACCGGTGGAACTCTTGCCGGAACTTCTATAGGTTTAAAGCAGAAAAATAAAGATATTAAAATTATTTGTGCGGACCCTTTAGGTTCTGGTATGTATTCGTGGATTAAAACTGGTAAAGCTAGTCCAGAAGGATCTTCAATAACTGAAGGAATTGGACAAAGTAGAATCACCGCTAATTTAAGTGAAGCAATAATAGATGACTCTTATCAAGTTGAAGATAATGAAGCACTAAAGATTATATTTAATCTGCTTAAAAACGAAGGTTTATCATTAGGTCCATCATCTGGTATCAATATTGCTGGAGCAGTAAAGCTTGCAAAATTGTTAGGTCCAGGGCACACTATTGCGACAATTTTATGTGATTATGGAACTAGATATTCTAGTAAAATTTATAATATTGATTTTTTAGAATCAAAAAATTTAGAAATACCAGATTGGTTAAATAGAAAGGGTTAAATTATGGACTTAGGTATAAAAGGAAAATCAGCGATTATTTGTGCTTCTAGTAGAGGATTAGGGAAAGCTTGTGCATACTCATTAGCTATTAATGGAGTAAATATTACTTTAAATGGAAGAGACGAAAGTATTTTAGAAAATACTAAAAAAGAAATTTCTGAGCTGGCACCTAATATTAAAATAAATACCGTAGCATGTGATGTTTCAACAAATGAGGGAAGACAAAAATTATTAGCAGCCTGTCCAGAGCCAGATATCTTAGTTAATAATAATGGAGGTCCTCCATTTAGAGATTTTCGTGAAATAGATAGAGATGCTATAATAGAGGGTGTAGATATGAATATGATTACACCAATAGAGTTAGTTAAAGCTGTAGTAGATGGAATGATTAAAAGAGAATTCGGAAGAATAGTTAATATTACCTCTGTATCAGTAAAGAGACCTGTTGTAGGACTAGATTTATCAAGTGGAGCAAGAGCGGGATTAACAGCTTTTTTATCTGGAGTAGCAAGGTCTATAGCTGATAAAAATATTACTATAAATAACATTTTACCTGGTTTTTTTGATACTGATAGATTACGACAGGGTGTTACATCTATGGCAAAAATGGGTAATGAAAGTGAGAACATTGTTGCAGATAGAATGGCATCGAGTATTCCTGCTAAGAGATTTGGAACACCTAATGAATTTGGAGAAACTTGTGCATTTTTATGCAGTAAACAAGCTGCATATATAACAGGACAAAATATTTTATTAGATGGAGGATTATTTGATAGTTCTTTTTAATAAATAAAGCTTTATTTATGTTAAATTTCCAAATTAATAAAATTTCAGATCAATTTGGTGTAGAGGTAATAGGGCTCGATGTATCTAAAAACTTAAATGAAAAAGATGTAAAAGTCTTAAAAGATTTATTTAATGAAAATCATGTAATAGTTTTTAGAAAACAAAATTTATCTGATGAAGAGCAGTTATCTTTTACTGAAAACTTTGGTGAGTTGGAAATTTATCCAGAGGCAGATAAAACAAAAGACTCACAAAAAACTTATCACGTGGCGAATGTAAATCTAGATGGAAAGCATTTAACGGATCAAGATGAGCAGGTAATTTTTCAAAAAGTCAATCAAAGGTGGCATACAGATAGTTCTTATAGATTCATCCCTTCATATGCTTCATTATTATATGGAATTGAAGTTCTTCCTGATGAGGCAAATGGAGGTGAGACAGAGTTTGTTAATATGTTCAAAGTTTATGAAGGTTTAGATGAAAAATTAAAAGCTAAGTTAGAATATTTACATATGGTTCATTACTATGAATTTGGAAGAAGAATGTTTCCTAATCTTCCCCCTGTTAGTGAATTTGAAAAAGAAAATATTCCTCCTGTTTCTCATCCTTTGATTAGATTGCATCCTGATAAAAATAATTCTAGATCTTTGTTTTTTACAGCTAATGCTGGGAATGAAATTGGAGGAATGACTCAGGATAAAGGCGCATGCTTACATAAAAATTTAGTTGATATAGTTTCAGATTCCGTTTTTAAGTATAAGCATAGATGGAAAAAAGGTGATTTAGTAATGTGGGATAACAGATGTCTTTTACATAGAGCTATACCTTATGATATGAATAAATATAGAAGGGTATTTAGAAGGACTACAGTGGCTGGTTCAACCGCTATTAAGGGTCCTGCTTTTGACCCAGAAATAATATAAGGAGTTAAAATGGAATTATATAGTATTGAGTGGTCACCTTGGGTAAGAAAAGTAAGGATAGCTGCAATAGAAAGAGGAATTCATAGTAATATTAAAATAATTCCTGCTGATATAGGTTTTGCCGATAAAACTTTAAAAATGGTTGAAAGTAATTTATCAACACTTAATCCATCTGGTCGTGTACCAACTTTAATAACAGAAGATGGACAGAGTATTTATGATAGTACAGTTATTGTTCATTATCTTGATAATATTGGAAAAGAGTTTTCAATAATTCCAAAAGATAATGAAAAGAAAATTAACTGTTTAAAAATAAATGCTTTAGTAGATGAAATAATTGATTCTTTACGTCATATAAGCCTTGAGCATAGAAGGGAAGAAAATAAAAGATTATCAGATTGGTTAGACGCATTGGATAAAAAAGTAAGAAGGGGTATAGAAGTTATAGAAACTAATATAGACTTTCTTTCAAGTTCAAATACGCAAGTTTTAAATTTAGCTGATATCAGTATCATAATATTATTGGGAACAATTAAGAGAAACTCAAAGTCTAATTACGATATATTCAGTGATAATTTAAACGACTGGTTTAACCAAATGTCTGAAAGAGAATCTGTTAAAAGAACTAAACCACCAAACCTATAGAAATATTTTAGCCCTTTTCAGAAACTTGATTATTTTTATTTTCATACAAAGAAATATTTTTTTCAAACTCGGATAGTCTTCTCCATATGGACCGTAATTCAGTTATAGTTGTCCAATTGTGAAGAAATAGAGCAAACCCCCCATGAACTCTTTGAAATGCATTACTTACTTGAGTAACTGTTCCTAGCATAATCAAACCTGTAAAAAGACCTGGCCCTACTATTAAGTAAGGAACAATAATCATAAATTGATCGTAAGTATTCATCCAAGCATTAAAGTAGCTATAATGCTTAAATAATCTATGGTAATTAAATCTAATTCCCAAAAATAATTCCCATAATTTTTCAGGTTGCGCATATTCCTTATTATCTTCACCTAGAACTAAATCTTTTCTAAATGCTGCTTCTACTTTTTGATTGTTATATTCAAGTCCTGGTAAATACCAACCTACAAACCAAGATATAAATAAACCTCCAAGAGATACAATCAGAGCCACCCAAACTAATGATCCTTCTATATCCCTAAGATATGGAATATCTACTTTATCACTTAAACCCCATAGTATTGGTATAAAAGCTATCAAAGTCATAATAGATCGAACTATTTGTAAACCAAGTGATTCAACAATTTTTGCAAATCTATAACAATCCTCTTGTATTCTTTGGCTTGCACCTTCAATTTCAACTTCTACATGTCTCCACCTGGGTATATAATTAAAAGTCATAGCTTGTCTCCAGCGAAGTGCATATATACTAGTAAACCAACTTGTAAAAACAGCTATAACAATATATGGAAATGCTAATACAACAAAAGAAGCCTCCCCAGAAAAATTATTAGTAATATAAGAGAGAGATATTAAGTGATCATAAAAAAGAGTAATACCCTCAGAAGGATTGTCTTTATAGCTAGCGGATGCTTGCAGTAAATTATAAAATCTTCCGTACCAACTATTAAAAGCAACTGTAAACTGAACTTGTACCCATAACGAGAAAATTAATAATGATAGACCCGCGTAAGCCCAAAGTGCCCATTCTTTAGTTTTAAAAAAAGCTTTTAACAAATCTAACTCCCAGAACGATTACGTTATTAATTACCTATAAGATCATATTATTTAATTATTTATTTTTAAGCTTTGTTAATAAAAGTAATATGGTCGTAATTATTAGTATTATAAGTCCAATATATTTACTAGTTAAATTTGGTAATAAAATTAATACTCCTGAAATAAAAAATATTACTCTAATTATTTTATTTATATTACCAAGTTTATAAATATAACCTTCGAAGCTAGCTGAAATAATAATTATTGCAAATATAGCAATTAAAACTGCCATTAATATATCCGTCGTATTTCCTTGCATTAGCATGGAAGAATCAAACACAAATAAAATTGGAAGAAAGAATAAAATTGACCCTAGCCTCATTGATAGAAATCCAGTCTTTAAAGCTGAAGTTTTAGAAATACTTGATGCTGTAATTGCAGCTATTGCAACCGGGGGTGTAATAAATGAAAGTACTCCCCAATATAATACATATAAATGTGCTGCAAGTGGATCAATTCCGCCTTGAATTATTGCTGGAGCTAAAACTATTGCTAAAAAAATATAACAAGCACTAACAGTCATCCCTATTCCTAGAACTAAAGAAGCAATAGCTCCAAAGGTTAATATCATAAATAAATCACCACCTGCTAAAAAAACTAATTCTCTTGAGAGAGAAGTACCAACTCCAGTTAATGACATTGCTCCAATAATAACACCTATACCTGATAATAAAGATAAAATTTCA
>ERZ802830.4043-NODE-4043-length-11977-cov-9.72186_pt1 | contig 11977 bp, 13 predicted proteins | sample MGYA00345654_ERZ802830 | MGnify/ENA primary metagenome ERZ802830 (study PRJEB30503, sample SAMEA104212375) | marine metagenome | biome: Westerlies Biome; feature: [SRF] surface water layer (ENVO:00010504) within the epipelagic zone...; material: water... | reverse complement strand
GAGTTTCAGGAGCTGTTTCTGCTGCTCAAGAAAAAGCAATAGGAGAGATGTTTCTTGAGCAGATATATTCACAAGCACCATTGATATCCGACCCTCTCCTATTTGAATATACTGAGCACCTTATCTATAGATTATCTGAATATAGCCAAGTTAGAGATAGGTACTTTAATATTTTGTTGATTGATGACAGTTCATTAAATGCTTTTGCTGCACCTGGTGGTGTTATCGGTGTTAATGGTGGGTTATTTTTAAATGCTGATAATGAAGGTCAATTCTCATCAGTTCTTGCTCACGAATTAGCACATTTAAGCCAAAGACATTTTGCAAGAAATGTTCTAAAGTCTAAAGATAGCAATTTAGCATCAGCATTGGTAATGGTATCCTCCATAGCTATTGCATTAATAAGTAATAATCCAAATGCAATATCTATAGGGCCTGCATTTCTTCAATCACAAAACTTAAGATACAGCCGCTTATTTGAGAAAGAAGCCGATAGAGTTGGTTTTGCAAATTTAGTTAAGGCTGGTTATAACCCAAAATCAATGGGTGAAATGTTTGAAAATATGAATGAACTAAGGCGCTTATCTGGAGACTTGCCACCTGAATTTTTACTAACACATCCCTTATCTTCGTCTAGGATAAGTGATGCCTTTAATTCAGCAGAAGGCATATCCGAGGAAGGAACAAAACAAGATTCATTAGAATTCGGTTTGATGAAAGCAAGATTAGAAGTTTATTATGAAAATATTCCAGCAAACTCATTGAGATTGTTTGAATCAAAAGTTGATGACAGTCCATCTGATGCAAATATTTATGGCCTAGCTTTAGCGCACAAAAAAAATAATAACTTTGATAAAAGCATAAATTTATTAGACAAATTGATTCAAAAATATCCAAAAAATCTAGTTATTAATACAACAAAGGTCGATATTCTTCTGTCTTATGATAAATTTAATGAAGCGCTTAATTTAGTTAATCAATTCCTAGAGATTTCACCAAAAAATTATCCTTTATCTATTTCAAAATCTAAAGTACTTCTTGGTATGGAAAGATATTTCGAGTCTGAAGAAATTATCAGAGATCAATTATTAAGAAAGAATGATGATCCTGAGCTATGGCTTCTTTTATCAGAAATTCAAAGAAACAGCCAAAATATAATTGGCTATCATCAAAGCAGAGCAGAGTATTTTCTTCTATTAGGTCAAGATGATAAGGCATTAAATCAACTCGAATTTGCTTTACAACTTACTCAGAATAATTTTCAAGTATCTGAAAGCCTTATGAATAAAATAGTTGAGATAAAAAAAAATCTTAGCAGTGCTAGAGGTCTTTAAATCTATCTTTGGTAAAGATCTTTATTCCTACCAAGGATAAGATTCCTGCAATAGGTATACTAAAAAATGGCATTGCGCTTATTCCAATGCCTAATAATTTTCCTAATCCAATGTAGAAACTTCCAGTTAAATCTCCAAATCGTGTTAAAAAAGTATCAATAAATACTGATGATTTATATCTATCATTCTTATCTAGTCCGCTATATACAATTTCTCTGCTTGGCTTGTTAAAAGCATACTCAAAAACTCTTAAAAGTGCTTGAGATAAGATAACAACTCCAACAGTTGGAAAGAAACCATATAATAAAAATACTACAGTAAAGAGAACTCCATATAGAATAAGAATTAATCTTATTCCAAGAACAGAAATAACAAAATATGTTAGAAATACTTGTGATAATAAAGTCAAAGGTGACACTAATTGCTCAATTCTTCCAAATAGCGCAATTCTTTCAGGAGAAAGATCTGAGTATGATTCAACTATTGGAATCGCACAAATCCATTGTATAGTCATTAAAAAAGTAAATAACCAAGAGTAGGATGCTATTAGTCTTATATCACTTTTTGTCATGATATTTTTAATCGGGTCAAAGCTACTTCCTCCCACTTTCTGAGACAAGCTAATAGAATGAGTAGAATTAAAAATATAAATAGCTAGAAACATAGCGAGTAACAATAGTACTGAAGCTGATAATACAAATAATTCTAATCCAGTACTCACAAAAGACTCTGATAATCTTATGGCAAGTTCAGACCCAAAGATTGCACCAATTGAGCCACCAGCCATTATAAATCCATAGAATTTTCTTGATTTATAATTTCTATGTAAATTTATTATTAAGACCCAAAAAATCGATACTACAAAAAAGGAATATACATTAGCCCATATATAAAAAATTCTTCCAAGCCATATGGTTTCAGATACATCTTCAGCAGAAAGTGATCTTGAATACATCAAAAAAACATAAAGGTTTAGTATCAAAAAAGAATAGCAATAAACAATTATCTTTTTAAAGTTAGACCTCGAGGCAATCCATGAATATATTGGATTGATAATAAACATTACTAAGGCTGTGACCGCAAGTAGAATTATTAGAAAATCTTGACTATAGCTTTCAACGGCTAATTCATTTCTTACAGCTCTTAAGACATACCATGACGATAGAACTAAGAAGAATAAAAAACTTGAAAGAAATAAATCTTTGAATTTCATAAGAATATTATGCCTTATGATTGGTGGGTCGCACAGGATTCGAACCTGTGACCAATTGGTTAAAAGCCAACTGCTCTACCAGCTGAGCTAGCGACCCGTGAAATACATACTAAAAGATGGAGATTATTCCATATTTTTCAATAACTGCAAGGCCAATGAGGATGCTGTATTGTTTGGATACTCTCTAACAACAAAATTATACTTATCTTTTGCATCATCAAGTTGTTTAGATTTTAAATAAATATCTCCAATTTTTTTATGTGCTAAAGGCACTCTGTAATGATTAGGGTAAGAACTTATTAATTCCATAAAAAAATCTTTTGAATTATCTAATTCATTTTTCATAAAACAAATTTCTCCAAGCCAAAAATACGAAAGAGGTCGTTTTTCTTGATCAGAAAAACTTTTTACAAAAAAATTAAATAGTGCAAAAGCTTTTTCGTAATCTTGGGATTCTAATGCCTCTATAGCAGCGCTATAAACTTGCTCTTTGCTACTTGGATCTTCTATACCTTTGAATCTGATATCCGTGCCAATTGCAATATCTTCTAGATCTTTAGAAGGGTTAGGTTCAACAGATTCATTAATTAATTTTTCAATAAGATAATTTTGAGATTCTATTTTATTTCTTAATTCGGCTATCTCTAATTCTAGCTCCTGAATTTTTAGGAATAAAATATCAGTTTTTGCAGTTTGATTTTCGTCTGCATCTAGAGAAAAACTAAAAAAAACAAAGAATGTAAATAAAATTCTTGTATTCATTAATTAGTTAATTTCTACCCTTCTATTTTTAGCATAGCTTGCTTCATCTTGACCATACGCCAAAGGTTTTTCTTCTCCAAAACTTTTTACAGTGATTCTACTTTTGTTGATTCCATTTAAAACTAGATAATCACTTACAGATTCAGCCCTTCTTTGGCCCAATGCTAAATTGTATTCTCTTGTACCTCTTTCATCTGCGTGTCCTGATAATGTAACTTCTATTGTTGAATTTTCATTTAACGCATCAACTGCACTTTTAAGTGTTTGGATAGATTTACTCGTTAAAGATGACTTATCAAATTCAAAATAAACAGTTGCATTTGCAAAAATTGCCATACTATCAAGACTAATATTTTCAGGCATTGAAGATGACGCCTTTACTGTTTTAACTTCATCTGAATATACATTTTCTTCTGTAATATTCATGCTTGAGCATGATGATAAAAAAAATATTACTATAAAAAAATTTATCTTATTTTTAAAAATAAACATACTAACTCCATTTATATTATCTTAAGAAACCTGACCATGATGGCTCTCTCACAGCTCCCTCAGAAGCAGGAAGTTTAAATTTCGCCCCACTTAAAGTAACTCCTGAAAGCAGACCCATGCCCTCTTCTCTAATGGAATAAACTATAACATTTCCGTTGGGAGAAATGCTAGGGGATTCATCCATTTGCGACTCAGTAAGTGGTCTAATAAAATTTTCATCAAAATATTTAAGTGCGATTTGAAAACTAACATCAGCTCTGTGAACAAAAACTATCCCTTCATTATTGGGTAAATATGATCCTTTTGCATTGTAGTTTCCATCAAAGGTAATTCTTTTTGGTTTTGCATTAGATTGTCTTAAGTTAATCTCATAAAGTTGTGGTGAACCAGATCTTCCAGATGTAAACATTATTTTTGAGCCTTTTTTTGACCATGATGATTCAGTATCAATTGCATAATGGTTGGTTAATCTTGTTAAATTTTTATTTCGTAAATTTAAAATATAAATTTCTGCATTACCGTCCTGATACATTGTTAAGGAAAGAAACTTTCCATCTGGAGACCAAGCAGGAGAGCTTATTTGCGAGGAATTTTTTATTACTAAATCTCTTTTTCCAGTTGCTATATCTTGAATAAATACTTTAGCCATTCCTGTTTCAAATGAAACATACGCTACTTTTTTTGAATCAGGTGACCAAGACGGTGAAATAATAGGCTCTGAACTTTCCAATAATATCTGTTCGTTTTTGCCATCAGCATCTGCCACTATTAGTTTGAAGTCTTCATTTTCTGTAACATATAATATTTTTGTGGAAGCAATACCTTTGATGCCTGTAACCTCCTCATATATACCATCACTAATATAATGAGCTAGTTGTCTGTTCTTATTTGGTATGCCAAAGATGGTGGAGGATCTAACTTTTGTACTTTTTTTAATATCAAAAACTTTATATTCTGAGGTAATGTTGAGATTGTCATTAATGATATTGCCTATTACAAGATAGTCTATATTTAGTATTTTAAAATCATTAAAAATAATATCGCTCTCAGAGTTTGGAATAGATAACAAATCATCATTATCAAAAATTGTAAACTCGCCAGATCTTTTCAAGTTATTCTTGATTATTTGGTGAACATCACTGGCGATATCGTTAGATCCCTCAAATTGAATAATTGCTACTCTAAAAGGATCCTCGGTTCCTTGTGTAATTTCTAAAATGAGCTCAGAAAGAATGAAATTAGAAAAGAATATTAAAAGAAATATTCTTTTCATGATGGATTAAAAGTTATTACAATATTTTTAAAATTTGATGAATAGATATTCATAGGAATTTTGTTAAAAAAATTGAAAGTTTCTACTCTCTCAACAGCTTTTAATGCCGAATTATCAAATCTAATATTTCCACTACTTTTGATTAAATTTGTATTGATAACTCTTCCATTTTTATTAACTGATATTCTTAAATCACAAATAAGATTATCTTGGATATTAATAGGTTTTCGCCATGCTGATTGAATAGTTTGAATAATTAATGAGCTATAAATTTCTATCTGATTTTGCTCTGATTCAAGTGATATTAAAATGTCTTCTTTTAAGAGATCTTCTGGGCTAATTGAATTTATAAGTGAGTCGAATGAGATTGATTCCTCAGCACTACTACTTTGTGTTATCTTTTGTGATGGCTCACTTACATTTGTTTCAATCTTTTGAACCTGAGTTTTGTTGTCAATTTTCTTGCTAGGTTGTTCGAATAATAAATTTACATTGATTGGCTTACTTAATACTGATCTTTGTTGAGATTCAAAATAAAAAAAGCCTAATAAGTACAAAATAATAATTCCATGAATTATAAAAGATACAAAAGAGGCTTCTAAATATACTTTATTTACTTTCATATCCAGAGGTTACTATTCCTATCTTTGTTATTCCTATACTTTGTACCGATGCCATTGCCTTTGCAACAGAATCAAATGAAACATCTTTATCGCTTTGAAAAACAACTTCAATATCTGGATTGGCATCGAAAATTACTTTTGACTTTCTCTTTAGTTCATCTAGATCAATTGATAAAGACTCATCTCCAATGTTAATAAAATAGTTACCACCTTTATTTATTGAAATAACAAGTGGTTCACTTTGTACACTCATTTTAGTTGTATCTGTTTTGGGTAAATTTACCTCTATACCTTGAATTAAAAGAGGTGAGAGAACCATAAAAATTATTAATAATACAAGCATTACATCTATGTAAGGAACAACATTAATCTCAGCCTTAAGATTTTTTTTCTTGGCTAACCTATATATCATTATTTTTTAATTGTTTGTTTATAAAATATGCTTGCTAGTTCCTCAGCAAAAATTAATGTTTTTTGACTTATAGTTTCTGACTCAGAAGTAAATTTATTAAATGCTATAACTGCAGGTATTGCTGCAAATAGACCCATGCCGGTTGCAATTAAAGCTTCAGATATGCCTGGAGCTACAGCATTTATAGTTGCTTGAGTTGCATCAGACAAGCCTTGAAAGGAGGTCATAATTCCCCATACAGTTCCAAGCAAACCTACATACGGACTCACAGACCCAACATTTGCTAAAAATGGTAAATGTTTATTCATTTCTTCTTCGTCTGATGCTATTGATACTCTCATTGATCTATTTATGCTTTCAAGGTCAAGCTCATTATTGTTTTGATCGAAATTTATGCTTTTATATTCATCAAAAGAATTTTTGAATAAACTCATAGCACCATACATAGATTCGTTAATAGAGATTTCTTTATATAGTTTTTCCAAATCTTCTCCACTCCAAAATTTTTGAAGAAAATTGTCATTTAAATTTTTAATTTTTCTAAAAAAATTGTATCTCTCAACAATTACTATCCAAGATAGGATTGATGCAATAAATAAAAGAAGCATTACAATCTTCACAACAAGACCTGCTTCTAAAAAAAGATTTAAAACTGAAATATCGTCCATAATTTTTCCTATTCAAAAATTAATAATAAATCATCTGGGAACTTTTGTGGCTTTTTTGTAATTAGATTTATGAGACAAATCTCAATTGTTCCATCGACAAAGTTTTTATTACTTGAATTGATAATTTCTTGAGAAAATATCATTCTTGCATCAGATTTTTTTTCAACTGAAGTTTTTATAATTAAATCATCGCCAAGTTCTGCAGCAGATACATAATTAAGATTAATTTTTTTCACAACAAATGCTAAATTATTTATTCTAAGAGTTTTTTGTGAAATTTTATTGCTTGAAAGAAAGTCTGATCTTGCTCTTTCAAAGAATTTTAAATAATTTGCATGATATACAAATCCCTGAAAATCTGTATCTTCAATATAGATTGTTATGTTTAGATCATTACACTTGATAATTTTGTTCATGCAATTCGATATCTTCTTGAAAGAGTTCCAATATTATTTGAATAAAATCAGGCCATAACAAGTCCAAAGTGACAAGATTATTTCTAATATCTTTATTTATAGAGTTTGCAAGAATTCGAACTTTAATTGGCCTGTTATTAAATTTATAAACTAATGCAGGCTTAAGATTGTCAGCCTTGGATGATGCAAGAACTTGATCCCACCAATCAGGTCTCGGCTCTGCACCTGAACCATATGCTTTGCACTCAATACACCATCTACCAAGCATTAAATCTGGTAGTTCCTTGGTTCTTGTTTGTTCTAGTATTCTTTTTACTGGATTTTTTAAGTTTAGATCTTCAATTAGTGCATTTGCAATTTGTCTTTCAAATGCTGCGCCTTTATTTCTTGAATTTATAGACATCAGTTATCTTTCACTTCAAAATCATGAGGAAATTCTGCATTTGTGTGTACTTCTTGTACATCATCTAAATCATCCATAAATTCCATTATGTTAAGAACTTTTTCTGACATTTCGTGATCGATATCTACAGATATTTCAGCTCGAAGACTTAATTGTGCATTAATATACTCAACTTCATTTTTCTTAAAAATTTCTAGGACATCATTAAAACTATTAGCTTCTGTCGTGACCTCAAAAAATTCTTCTTCCTCAGTATAATCAAGGGCACCTGATTCAATAACTAAGTCCATTAATTTCTCGTCAGAGAAATCTTTTGATATATGAATTAAACCAAGCTTTTTAAATAAATAAGCTACTGAACCATCTGTTCCAAGATTACCTCCATATTTTGAAAATGCGTGTCTTACATCCGATACAGTTCTATTTCTATTATCAGTCATAGTCTCTACAAGAATAGCTACACCACCTGGACCATAGCCTTCAAATACTATTTCCTCTAGTGTTCCAGTTTCACCAGTTCCTGAGCCTTTTTCAATTGCTCGCTTTATTGTATCTTTGGGCATGTTTGCTGAGTTGGCTTTTTCTAAAGCCAATCTCAGTCTTGGGTTATCATCAGGATCTGGTCCACCTTTTGCAGCAACAGTGATTTCTCTAATAACTTTTGTCCAGACTTTACCTCTAGAAGCATCTTGTCTAGCTTTTCTGTGTTTTATGTTAGCCCATTTTGAATGACCAGCCATAAATTATTCTTCCTTGTAGGTGCTTAAGATTTTTAATTCTTCAAGTTGTTCTTGTTCCACTTTACTTGGAGCATCTGTTAAGAGACATGCAGCACTTTGTGTTTTTGGAAAAGCTATAACATCCCTTATATTTGTTGTATCTGTTACCAACATAACTATCCTATCTAATCCAAAGGCAATGCCTCCATGAGGAGGACAGCCGGATGAAAGTGCTTTTAAAAGGAATCCAAATTTATTTTGTGCTTCTTCTTCAGATATATTTAAGATATCAAAAATCATTTTTTGCATTTTGGTGTCATAAATTCTTAAAGATCCACCACCTATTTCATATCCATTAAGCACTGCATCATAAGCATGTGCTATGGCATTAGCAGGATTATCTATTAACTCTTTTGCTGAACACTTAGGAAGTGTAAATGGATGATGTAATGGTGTGAGTTCTCCTTCTTTATTTCGTTCAAACATTGGGAAGTCTATAACCCAACATGGTGCCCATTTTGAAGTATAAAGATTTAGATCTTCTCCAAGTTTTTTAATTAAACTACTCATAGATAGATTAACTACAGACTCTTTACCTGCACCAAAAAATATTAAATCATCAGTTTTTACATCTAATGTTTTTATTAAATTTTCAACTGTCTCTGATTTTAAGAACTTTAATATAGGAGACTGGATTCCATTTTCTAAATCATTAACATCATTAATTTTAATGTATGCCAGTCCTTTCGCTCCAAGCTTAGAAACAAATTTTGTATATTCATCAATCTGCCCTCTTGATAATGAATTAGCATTAGGGACTTTAAGAGCAACTACTCTTGAGTCTTTATTTTTTGCTGGTTCAGAAAAAACTTTGAATTCTTCATTTTTCACTTCATCTGAAATATTTACAAGTTTTAAAGGAATTCTTAAATCAGGTTTATCACAACCATAATCTTGCATAGATTCATGCCAATTTATAATTGTAAAGTCATCTAAGGATTCATCGCAAAACTCTGTAAAAATATTTTTAATCATCTTCTCGCTAATTGACATAATTTCTTCTTGGTCAAGAAATGATGCTTCTATATCAATTTGTGTAAACTCTGGTTGTCTATCTGCTCTTTAATCTTCATCTCTAAAACATCTAGCAATTTGATAATATTTATTTAAGCCTCCAATCATAAGAAGTTGTTTAAAAAGTTGAGGTGATTGAGGTAAAGCATAAAAACTTCCAGGCTGAACTCTACTAGGAAGAATGTAGTCTCTTGCACCTTCGGGTGTTGCTTTAGTTAAAATTGGTGTTTCTATTTCATGAAAATCATTTTTATCTAAGTAATTCCTTATTAGAGAGGTAATCTTTGATCGTGTGATAATTCGACCGTTCATTTCTGATCTTCTTAAGTCAAGAACTCTATTTTTCAATCTTACATCTTCATTTACTTCTTGATACTCATCAATTGGAAATACGGGAGTACTTGCTTTACTTAATATTTTAATTTCTTGCACTTCTATTTCAATTTCACCAGTATGCATGTTTTTATTGATTGTTCCTTCTAATCTATTCCTAACAATGCCTTTGATTTGAACGACATATTCGTTTCTTATTGATTCTGCTATTTTAAAAGATTGATCATTGTCGGGATTAACAACTACTTGGCAAATGCCTTTAATATCTCTGACATCTAAAAAAATTACACCGCCATGATCTCTTCTTCTGTGAATCCAACCACAGATAGATATATCCTGTTCAAGGTTCTTAGAAGTTATTTCGCCACAATAATGAGATTTCATTTTTTTACCTATTTAATCTTTAATTTTATCTTGTTTAGAGGCTTTCTTGGGGTTTGTTTTGGAAGTTTCTGATGATTTATCACTATTAGATGATTCATTTGATGAAATATTCTTCTTTTTTCCTGTTTTAAAGTCAGTTTCATACCAACCACTCCCTTTTAATCGAAAAGATGGCGCTGATATTAGTTTTGAAAGGCTGTTAGTATTGCATTTAGGACACAATGTCTTAGGATCATCACTGATCTTCTGTATAACTTCTAATTGATGCCCACAATTTGAACATTTATAGTCATAAATCGGCATAAGTCCTTAAAAAAAGATAAAATTATAAACTATGTTACTGTCAAAGCTACTATTACCTACTCTTAAAGATGCTCCTCAAGAGGCTGAGGTTATAAGTCATAAATTGATGCTCAGATCAGGAATGATTAGAAAAGTTGCCTCTGGAATTTATACTTGGCTTCCCCTAGGTTTAAAAGTTTTAAAAAAAGTTGAAAATATTGTTAGAGAAGAAATGAATGCTTCTGGTGCACAAGAGGTTTTTATGCCAATGGTTCAACCAAAAGAGTTATGGGAGGAAACATCTAGATGGGAGAAAATGGGACCTGAATTATTAAGAATTAAAGATAGGCATGAAAGAGATTTTTGTCTAGGGCCTACACATGAAGAAGTTATCACGGACATAATTAGAAATAATGTAAAGAGTTATAAAGAACTCCCTCTAAATATCTATCAAATCCAAACAAAGTTTAGAGATGAGGTTAGGCCTAGATATGGCATCATGAGAGGAAGAGAATTTCTAATGAAGGATTCTTACAGTTTTAATATTGATGAAGACTCCCTTCAAGAGACTTACCTCAATATGAGAGATACTTACAAAAGGGTCTTAGAAAGAATTGGTCTTGAATATAAAATTTCTGCAGCTGATTCTGGAGCAATTGGTGGAGATAGTTCTGAAGAATTTCATGTCCTAGCAGAAAATGGAGAGGATACTATTGCTGTTAGCGATTCGTCTGAATTTGCAATAAATACTGAACTTTTATTAAAAGAAGGTGAAGATATAAATTCACTCGAAGGAAAACCATCGCCAGATGGTAATGGAACAATACAAGTTAAAAAAGGTATCGAGGTTGGGCATATTTTTAAACTTGGCAAGCTTTATGCTGAGTCAATGAAGGCAAATGTCTTAAATGCAGAAGGTAAAGCTTCAACATTGTATATGGGTTGTTATGGTATTGGTGTATCAAGACTGGTTGCAGCCGCCATTGAACAAAACTTTGATGAAAGTGGAATTACTTGGCCACACAGCATAGCTCCGTTTGATATTAATATTATTTCAATAGGTTTTGAAAAAGATCAAGAAATTTCAGCTGCTTCTGTTAAATTATATGATGAACTTACTAATATGGGTTATGACGTTCTTCTTGATGATAGGAAAGGTGGTTATGGTGCCAAAATGAAAGATTCAGAACTTATAGGTATTCCATTAAATATTGTGATTGGTAAAAAATTCCTAGAAAACAAAGAAATTGAATTAAAGAGCAGAAATGGACAATCCTCATCTAATCCAATTACAGATATAAAAACAATACTAGAATTCTTTAAAGATAAATAATTTAAATTATTTTTACAATCTCTTAATTATTGTTGCATTAGCAGTTCCACCGCCCTCACATATAGCCTGAAGTCCATAAGTAGATTCTCTTCTTTCCATTTCGTGAATTAATGTTGTCATTAGTTTGGCTCCTGTTGCACCTAATGGGTGACCAAGTGCCATTGCACCACCATTAACATTTAACTTTGATCTATCAGCTTTTAGTTCTGAAGCCCATGCAAGTGGCACTGGAGCAAAAGCCTCATTAACTTCATAT
>ERZ802830.4039-NODE-4039-length-11984-cov-14.1001_pt1 | contig 11984 bp, 8 predicted proteins | sample MGYA00345654_ERZ802830 | MGnify/ENA primary metagenome ERZ802830 (study PRJEB30503, sample SAMEA104212375) | marine metagenome | biome: Westerlies Biome; feature: [SRF] surface water layer (ENVO:00010504) within the epipelagic zone...; material: water... | reverse complement strand
CAGAAAAATAAAACAATAGTGAAGATTAATTTAAAGCAGATTGTGCTTTTTGAACAATGTTTTTAAAGGCTTCCGGGCTATCGTACGCTATCTCTGCTAGAATTTTTCTATCGATTTTAATTCCACATTTGTTTAATCCATTGATAAATTTAGAATAAGTTAATCCTTCGGCTCTAACACCAGCATTGATTCTTTGTATCCACAAAGATTTAAAATCTCTTTTTTTATTTCTACGATCTCTGTAGGCATATTGCATGGCTTTTTCCATAGCTTGCTTTGCAACTCTAATCGTATTTTTTCTTCTGCCCCATTGACCTTTGACAGCTTTTAAAACCTTTTTATGTTTTGCTCGGCTAGTTACACCTCTTTTAACTCTTGCCATTTTAACCTCTTAAACTGTAAGGCATATACGATTTAACAATTTTTCCATCTTGTTTGGACATCGTAGTTGTGCCTCTTAACTTTCTAATTTGTGAATTTGTTCTTTTGATCATACCATGTCTTTTACCAGCTTGAGCCATTATTACTTTGCCTCTTGCTGATATCTTAAATCTTTTTTTTGCTGAGCTTTTGGTTTTAAGTTTTGGCATAATGGCGAGGTTATACAAAGAATGAGGAAAATATACAACCTATATTAAGGTCTATAATGGCTGAATTACCATAATCATTTGTTTTCCATCAAATTTTGGATGCAATTCAACCTTACCTATGTCTTTCATATCTTCTTTAATTTTTGTCATTAATTCATTTCCTAAATGAGAATGTTGAAGCTCACGACCTTTAAATCTTATAGTAAATTTAACCTTATCCCCTTTAGCAATAAATTTTTTAGCATTTTTGACTTTAAATTCATAATCATGAGTTTCTGTAACAGGTCTCATTTTAATTTCTTTTAAAAGAACAATTTTTTGTTTTTTCTTTGCAATATTAGCTTTTTTTTGAGCATCATATTTAAATTTACCCATATCCATTATTTTACAAACAGGAGGATTTGCATTGGCAGCTATTTCGATTAAATCTAATCCTTGGTTCTTTGCCATTGAGATAGCTTCATTGGTATTTATAACACCAAGGTTTTCACCATCACTTCCTATTACCTGAACATCTGGAGATGATATCCTATTATTAGATCTAGGACCACGATCTTTAGTTCTTCTTTGAAAATAATTTTGTTTAAAATCTGCCACTTAGTTAGAAGATGCTTTATTTAAAGCAGAGAATGTTTTTAAGAATTTTTTTAGTTCCATATTTTCTTGTTTATTAGAGTCCAACCTTCTAATGGTTACTGAGTTAGTGTCAACTTCTTTTTTACCACAAATTAATAAAAGTGGTATTTTTGCCAATGAATGATCTCTAATTTTATAATTTAGATTATTATTTTTTAGATCAGCCATAGAACTAATCCCTACACTCTTTATTTTTTCGGATACTTGTTTAGCATAATGTTCAAAATCTTCTGATACAGGGATCACAACAGTTTGCATTGGAGATATCCAAAATGGAAACTTGCCCGCATAATGTTCAATTAAAATTCCAATAAATCTTTCTAGAGAACCAAATAATGCTCTATGTAACATTACAGGTACTTTTTTTGTTCCATCTTTATCAACGTATGTAGCATCTAATCTACCTGGTAAATTTAAGTCAACTTGTAATGTTCCACATTGCCAATCTCGTCCAATTGCATCTCTTAGAACAAATTCAATTTTCGGTCCATAAAATGCACCCTCGCCTTTATTTATGCTATATTCTAATTTAGATGCTTTTACTGCTTCTAATAATGAAGCTTCAGCTTTATCCCAAACCTTATCATCTCCAACTCTCACTTCTGGCCTATCTGCATATTTGAGAATTACATTTTCAAAACCTAAATCTTTATAGATATCTAAAATCAAGTTTGTAACAATTAAACATTCACTAGTAATTTGCTCTTCTGTACAAAAAATATGTGCATCATCTTGTGTGAATGCTCTGACTCTTAAAAGTCCATGAAGAGCACCTGAAGGTTCATATCGATGAACTTTTCCAAATTCAGTTATTCTTAAAGGTAAATCTCTATAACTTTTAAGACCTTGATTAAAAACTTGAATATGACCAGGACAATTCATTGGTTTAATTGCAAAAATTTTCTCATCAGGTGTTTGAGATGTATACATATTTTCTCCATACTTTTCCCAATGGCCTGATTTTTCCCATAGCAATCTATCTAAAACTTCAGGAGTATTAACTTCTTTATATCCAGCTGCATCTTGTCTAGCTCTCATATAATTTATTAATTTTTGAAATAAAGACCAACCTTTTTCATGCCAAAAAACTGATCCTGGACTTTCTTCTCTAAAATGAAATAAATCCATTTCTTTACCTAATTTTCTGTGATCTCTTTTTTCAGCTTCTTCAATTCTTTTTAAATAACTATCGAGATCTTTCTGACTTGCCCAGCTTGTTCCATAAATTCTTTGAAGCATCTCGTTTTTAGAATCTCCTCGCCAATAAGCACCTGAAACTTTTGTTAATTTAAAAAATTTGCCAATTTTACCTGTTGAGGATAAATGTGGCCCTCTACATAAATCATGCCATTCACCATGAAAATAAATTGATACTTCCTCACCTTTTGGAATACTTTCAATTAATTCTGCTTTATATGTTTCACCTTTCTTTTTAAAATGCTTAATAGCTTTATCACGATCCCAAACTTCTCTTTTAGTTTTTTCATCACGATCAACTATTTCTCTCATTTTTTCTTCTATTTTTTTTAAATCATCTTCGGTAAAAGGTTCTTTTCTTGCAAAATCATAATAAAAACCATTTTCAATTACAGGCCCAATTGTTACTTGAGTTCCAGTAAAAAGTTCTTGGACAGCCATCGCCAATATATGTGCTGTGTCATGTCTAATTGTTTCAAGACCTTCATCATTTTTAGAAGTAAATATTTTTACAGAACAGTTTTTTTCAATTAAAAAATCTAAATCCTTAAGTTCTCCATCTATACTAATAACCATGGCTTGTTTTGCTAAAGATTTACTAATTTTTTCAGCTACCTCTAATCCTGTAACTTTTTTTGGAAAATCTAGATTGTTTCCATCTGGTAAAGTAATTATGGGCATTTAATTTAGTAATCTTTTATACTCTGAATAAGTAGAAAAACACATTTTTTCAACATTAAATTTTTTTATGACGTTTTTTCTTCCTTCTTTACCTATTAATTTAATAGACATTTCATCCATAGTAACCGCTTGTATAATCTTTTTGCTTAAAGCATTTACATCTCCAGCTTTAAATAAAAAACCAGTTTTTTCATTAATAATTGTTTCATTTGAACCACCAATATTACTTGCAATAATTAATTTTTCCATAGACTGTGCTTCTACTGCAACTCTCCCAAATGCCTCTGGTTCTATTGAGGGGGAAATAACGATATCAGAAATCTTATAAGCTAGAGCCATGTCCTTACAATGATTTATAAATTTAATCTGATTCGTTAATCGATGTTGTTCAGTTAAACGAACTAATTTTTTTTTATATAAGCTTCTACCTTGATCGCTTCCCAATATAACAACGTGAAAAGCTTCGTAACCTAATTCAATCTTTACTAAATTTATTGCCTCGATAAGCAACTCTTGCCCTTTCCATGAGGTAAGCCTGCCTGGTACTAAAATAATTTTTTTTTCTTTATTAATTTCCCATTTTTGAAGAAGTTTATTTTCGTCAACATCTAGTTTAGTAGATGGATCAAAATAATCTATATTAATTCCTCTAAATATAACTAAGAATTTTTTTTTGAACTTTAAATATCCAGAATAATTGTCTTTGATATGAGAAAAAATAAAATTTGATCCAGCTATTATCAAGTCTGACCTAACCATAACAGAATTATAAAATTTTTTTAGTTTACCGCTAAAATTATATGTTCCATGAAAAGTAGTAACAAATTTTCTCCCAGTTAATTTTGTAGCAAATAAGCATGACCAAGCTGGAGCTCGACTTCTGGCATGAACTATAGTAATGTTAAAAAATAAAATTACTCCAATCAAAATAATTGAATTTAAAAATATTAAAAAAGGATTTTTACTATGGACCGGTAATCGAATTAATTTTACTTTTTCCTTATCGATAAATTTAATTAATTCACCCCCACTAGTAACAATAAAAGATTTACAATTATTTTCTGGTAAATAATGGGCTATATCATAGCAGCCTGTTTCTGCGCCTCCATAACCTAATTTTGGTATAACTTGTAAAACTTTTATATTAGACGACATTAGATAAGATTATATAATAATAGACAAAACTAATAAACTTTAATGAATTATTTTAATTATTTAAAAATATCAGGATCTAAAAAGATAAGATTTTTAAAACTTAATCAAAAAAATACTACTTATCTGGTTTTTTTACATGGATTCAAGTCAGATTTAGAGGGAAAAAAACCTAAAACTTTTTTTAACTTCGCAAAAAAAAATAAACTTGGCTTTCTCGCCCTAGAATATTCTGGCCATGGCAAGTCATCTGGAAAATTTATAAATGGAAATATATCTAAATGGACCAGAGAAACAAATTTATTAATTAGAAAAATTGTAAAACGAAATAAAATTATTCTAATTGGCTCAAGCATGGGAGCATGGATTTCTTTAAATCAATTTAAATTTTTCAAAAAACAAATTGTGGGTTTTATGGGAATCGGATCTGCGCCTGAGTTTTTAGAGGGTTTGATGTGGAATAAATTTTCAAAAAAAATGAAAGAGGAAATAAAAAAAGATGGAATAATTTATTTAAAACATGGAGATTATGAATACCCAATTTCTTTACAACTAATTAAAGATGGTAAAAAAAATAAAGTATTTAATAAGAAAATTTATCATAAGTTAAATGTAACTATGGTCCATGGTAATAAAGATAAATCAGTGCCAGTTAATTATTCAAGAAAAGTTTTGAAAATTTTTAAAAATGCTAAAAAAAAATTAGTAATTGTAAAAAATGGTGATCATAGCTTATCTTCATCCAAATGGTTAAAAATATTAAAAAAAGAACTAAAGTTTATTATTAGCTAACTTCTTTTATTTTAGACTTTAATGTAATTGGATTTACAAGTTTATTAATCATTTCTTTTGGACAAACTTGAATAAAATTTTTAATTTCTTCTTTAAAGTTTTTAATTATAGTTTTTGAAATCAAAGAACTAGTTTCTTCTGAATGTTCTAAAACCATATTCTTTAAAAAGTTTATCCAATATTCTGTTTCAACATTCTGCCACACAACTGACTCTGGATTTACTTTTTTTTCAAACTCATTAAATTTATCATAAATAAATGCCATACCTCCTGTCATGCCAGCTGCAAAGTTGTCTCCCACGTTTCCAAGTATAACAACTGTTCCTCCAGTCATGTATTCACAACCATTTGAGTCACATCCTTCAATAACTGTTGTTGCACCAGAATTCCTTACTGCAAATCTATCACCCGCTTGGCCTGAAGCAAAAAGTTTACCAGAGGTAGCTCCGTAGAGAACTGTATTTCCAATAATTGTATTTTCATTAGAAACTAAATTACTTTCATCTGACAGCTTTATTACAATCGTAGCTCCCGATAATCCTTTACCAACATAATCGTTTGCATCACCTTTAAGATTTAATTTTAGTCCTTTTGATGAAAAAGCTCCAAAAGATTGTCCAGCAGAACCTTTAAAATTCAAAGTTAAAAAGTTTTCATCTAATTTTTCATAACCATATTTTTTATAGAGATGATGTGAAATTCTTGTACCAACTGCTCTATTAGTATTTTTAATAATAAATTCTTTTTCAATTTTTTCAGAATTGTCTAAAGATTTTTCTATTTCTGGCCAAATTTCTTGATCTAAAGTTTCAGGTACTTTGTTAATTGCCAAAGTTTCACAATATCTACTATTATTTCCTGGGTCTGCCTGAACAAATAGTGGATTTAAATCTAAGTCGTCTAAATTTGGTGAAGCTTTATTCACTTGCATTAACAAATCTGTTCTTCCAATAACATCATTTAATGATTTAAATCCTAATTTTGCTAAAATTTCTCTTACCTCTGATGCAATAAAAGTAAATAAATTTACAACTTTGTCTGGGGTGCCAGTAAATTTTTCTCTCAATTTTTCATCTTGCGTACAAACACCAACCGGACAAGTATTTGAATGACATTGTCTTACCATAATGCACCCCATTGCAACCAAAGCTGTTGTTGCAACTCCATATTCCTCTGCTCCCATCATCGCAGCAATGACGACATCTCTACCTGTTTTAATACCACCATCAGTTCTCAGCGTAACTTTGTGCCTTAAATTATTTAAAGTGAGAACTTGATTAGCTTCAGTAAGACCCATCTCCCAAGGTATCCCTACATATTTCACACTTGTTTGCGGGGTTGCACCTGTCCCTCCATTATGACCTGAAATTAGAATAATATCTGCTTTTGCTTTTGCTACTCCTGCAGCAATTGTACCAATACCAGATGAAGCAACCAATTTTACTCCAATTCTTGCTTTTGGATTTATTTGTTTTAAATCATAAATTAGTTGTGCCAGATCCTCTATTGAATAAATATCATGATGTGGTGGTGGAGAGATTAATGTTACTCCTGGAGTAGAATGTCTTAATCTTGCAATTTCTTTTGTTACTTTGAAACCTGGTAACTGACCACCTTCTCCTGGTTTTGCACCTTGGGCCATTTTAATTTCTATTTCATTACAGTTATTTAAATAATTTACAGTCACACCGAACCTAGCTGATGCTATTTGCTTAACTCTAGAGTTTGCACTATCACCACTATCCATGATCTTAAATCTACCTGCATCTTCACCTCCTTCACCACTACAAGAGGCTCCTTTAATTCTATTCATCCCAATTGCTAGTGTTTCATGAGCTTCTTTAGACAAAGCTCCATGAGACATACTTCCACTGCCAAATCTTTTTAATATTTTTTCATTCGACTCGACTTCAGAAATTTCTATCGATGGACCTAGTTTCTTTTTTCTAAAATCAACCAAATCTCTTAGGTTAATTGGTGGTAAATTATATATGCCCTCTGCATATTTCTTATATGCCTCATATGAATTTGAACTTACAGCACTCTGTAATAAGTGAATAAGTCTTCCTTGATACTGGTGTGTCTCTCCATTTTTTCTATATCTATAAATACCTCCTATCGGCAATATAGTTTCTGTATTTTCAAAAGCTTCTTTGTGAATTTCTCTTATTTTCTTTTCAATTCCAACTAAACCAATACCAGAAATTTTTGATACTACCCCAGGAAAATAATCATCCACAACTGTTCTGCTCAATCCAACAGTTTCAAAATTACATCCACCTCTATATGAACTCAAAACAGAAATTCCCATTTTGGACATTATCTTTAATAAACCAGCATTCACTGAATTTATATAACGCTGAACACATTCATCAAAACTAAATTGACCGAAAAGTTTTTTTTCATGTCTCTGATATAAACTATCAAAAGCTAAATATGGATTTATTGTTGTTGCTCCGACTCCAATTAATGTAGCAAATGAGTGTGTATCTAAAGCTTCACCAGATTGAACATTAATAGAAACATACCCTCTTAATTTTTTTTTTATTAAATATGTATTTATAGCTCCAACACATAATAACATTGGTATTGGTAGTCTCTCTGCAGAAAGATCTTTGTCACTTAAAATTAGCTGAGTAACGCCTTGTCTAACTGCAATTTCTGACTCTTTTTGAATTCTTTTAATAGAGTCTGATATATTTTCATCTTGTGCAAAAGAACAATTAATAATTACTGAGTTTTTACCAAAAAAATTAATAAACTTGTTAAATTGTGAATTAGATAAAATGGGACTATTTAAAACATAAATATTTTCTTTTGTTAGAGTATCAAAATCAAGAATATTACCTAAATTTCCGAATCTAGTTTTTAAACTCATTACTTTGTTTTCTCTTAATGAGTCAATTGGTGGATTTGTTACCTGGCTAAAATTTTGCCTAAAAAAATGATAAAGTGGTCTGTATTTGTCAGATAACACGGCTAAAGGTGTATCATCACCCATTGAACCTGTTGCCTCTTTTGCATCTTCTGCCATTGGATGTAAAATAAGCTCTAAATCCTCTAAACTTATTCCAAAAGTATATTGTCTTCTTCTTAAACTTTCTCCATCAAAGTTATGTTTTTCATTAGAGATCAATAATTTTTCGTCTAAATCAATTATTTGAGAATTAAAATGTTTAAATTCTTTAGCTAGATAATCTTTAATTTGATTATTTGTAAAAACTTTTCCTTTTTCTATTCTAACTCCAATTATTTCACCAGGACCTAATCTTCCTTTGGTTAAAATTTTTTTTTCATTTAATTCTATCATTCCAGTTTCTGAACCTGCAAAAAGCATTTTATCTTTTGTTATGGCATATCTTAACGGTCTGAGACCATTTCTATCATTTGCAGCTATAACCCATTCGTTGTCTGTAGCAGCTATAGCTGCAGGTCCATCCCATGGTTCCATCGTGCTGTTTAAAAAATTAAATAATTGTTGATGACTTTTTGATAGAGTTTTATTTTTTTTTGACCAAGCATCAGGCACCAACATCAATTTAGCTAAAGGTGCTGATTGACCTGATTTATTCAATAACTCAAATACATTATCCAAAGCTGCTGAGTCAGAAACTCCTTTTTGAATTACTGGTTTTAAATTTTCTACATTATCAAAAAGTGGGCTACTCATTTCTTGCTCATGTACTTTCATCCAGTTCTTATTTCCTTTGAACGTATTTATTTCGCCATTATGAGCTATAGCTCTAAATGGTTGGGCTAAGCTCCAGCTTGGTGCTGTATTTGTTGAAAATCTTTGATGGAAAATTGCATATCTTGATACAAATCTTAAATCTTTCAGATCTAAATAAAAGTCAGATATTGCTTCTGCTAAATATAATCCTTTATAAATTATAGACTTTGAACTAATTGAACAAATATAAAAATTATTCAATGATGCTTCAAAAGCTTTATTTTCGATCCTCTTTCTTATTTCATAAATTTTTCTTTCTAAATTTTTGTCTAATAAATTTGAATCATTGGATTTAAATAGAACCTGGATAATTTCTGGCATGCTTAGAAGTGCTTTTTCACCCAAAATTTTTGGATTCACTGGCACTTGTCGCCAACCATATATACTAAAATTATTTTTGGTAAGTTCACTTTCAACAATAGTTTTACAATTCTCTTGTGCCGCGTAGTCGTTTCTAGGTAAAAAAATCATTCCCACACAGATTTCAGAATTATCATAATCGTGTCCTGTGACTTGTATTTTTTCTATAAAAAAATCTTTTGGAATTTCAACATGGATTCCAGCTCCATCTCCTGTTTTACCGTCTGCATCAACAGCTCCCCTATGCCAAACTGCTTTTAAAGCCTCAATTCCATATTCAACAACTGCTCTAGATTTTTTTCCTTCCGTAGATGCAATTAAACCAACTCCACAAGCATCATGTTCCATTTCTTCAGAATAAACATAATTTTTAGTTAATAATTCCAAGTTTTTTTTATAATTTTCCATTATGCAACTTGTGATTTTTTTAATTCAATATTTTCTAAATAAGTTTTCATAGCTTCCGCTGCGTCTCTTCCATCTTTAATGGCCCATACAACTAATGAAGCTCCTCTAACAATATCTCCTGCAGCAAAAACACCATCCAAATTAGTTTCCATCGTGTCAAAATCGGTCTTTACTGTTCCCCATTTCGTAACCTGTAACTCTTTTGTATCAAATAGATATGGTAAATCCTCTGGATCAAAACCAAGTGCTTTGATAACCATGTCAGCTTTTATCTCAAATGCTGACCCTTCTTTTATTTGAGGTCTTCTTCTACCTGAGTCATCAGGTTCACCTAATTGGATTTGGTCGACAATTAAATTTTCAACTTTATTTGTACCTTTGAATTCTTTAGGGCTCGACAACCATACAAATTCAACACCCTCTTCTTCAGCATTAGCAACTTCTCGAGCTGATCCTGGCATATTTTCTTTATCTCTCCTATAAAGACATTTAACTGATTTTGCTTTTTGTCTTACTGAAGTTCTTACACAATCCATAGCAGTATCACCACCACCTATAACAACAATATCTTTTCCTTCAGCATTTAATATGCCCTTATCAAATAATTCAACTTTATCTCCTAAACCTTTTTTATTTGAAGCAGTTAAAAATTCCATAGCTGGAAAAATATTTTCTAAATCATTTCCTGGTAATTCTATTTCTCTAGATTTGTAAACACCAGTAGCAATTAAGATAGCATCATGTTTTTTTCTTAATTGTTCTAGTGTAGCATCTTTACCTACTTCAAAATTTTGAACAAATTCAATACCTCCATTTTTTAAAAGCTTTGTTCTTCTTTCAACTACATTTTTTTCTAGTTTAAAATTTGGAATTCCATAGATTAATAAACCACCTGCTCGATCATATCGATCATATACTGTTATTTGATAACCACATTTTCTAAGTTGCTCTGCAGCTGCTAAGCCAGCAGGTCCAGCACCTATTATTCCTACACTTTGATCTTTTTCATTTTTTATGGAAATTGGTTTTACCCAACCTTGTTCCCAAGCGTTATCAGTAATATATTTTTCTACAGATCCGATAGTTACAGTTCCATGACCCGATTGCTCTATTACACAATTACCTTCACACAATCTGTCTTGAGGACATATTCTTCCACAAACTTCTGGCATGTTGTTGGTGCTTTGAGATAGCTCATAGGCTTCTTTTAATCTTCCCTCTGCTGTTAACTTCAACCAGTCAGGTATATTATTACTTAAAGGACAATGAACCTGGCAAAAAGGAACACCACATTGCGAACATCTACTAGATTGTTCTTGTGCTTTTTGAGTGATAAAATCATCATAGATTTCTTTAAAATCATCTTTTCTATTATCTATTTTTCTTTTAGGTGGAGTTTGCTGACCTATTTTTACGAATTTTAACATTTTATCAGACATAAGATTTATAAATTTTAAGCAAAATATACATTGTTTTCATTAGTAAAAGAATTATTTAGGTCAGTAATTATGACCTAATTTTACCGATTTTTAGCTTATATTCTGATAAATTTATTTATTGCATATCTATTATGATTAAATCGAATTGTTTAAAATGAATATTTTTTAAGTTACGACAGTTGTATGCTTCAAGATTTTATAGAAATCCTAATTCTATCTGCTGTTCAAGGAATATCAGAATTTTTACCAATTAGTTCATCTGCACACTTAATTATAGTTTCAAACTTATATGACCTAAAAAACAGCTCATTATTAATAGATATAAGCTTACATTTAGGTTCTTTATTAGCAATAATATTCTTTTTTAGAAAAGATTTATTTGATTTAAAGAATAATCAAAAATTATTAAGTCTAATTATAATTGGCTCTATACCTCTTATTATTTTCGGTTATATATTGCACACAACTGAATTAATTTTTCTTTTAAGAAATATAAAAGTTATAGCATGGACCACATTATTTTTTGCAATTATTTTATTCTTTGCTGATCAAAGAAAAATTGATCAAAACATTTCAACAAATTTAAATATTAAATCTATAATATTTATTGGATTATTTCAAATTCTTGCTTTAATACCTGGTGTAAGTCGAGCAGGAATTACGATCACAGCTGCTAGATTTTTAAAATTCAACAGAGTTGACTCAGGTAAAATTTCATTTTTATTATCTATACCTGCATTATCAGGTGCAAGTTTTTTAGGATTGAAAGACATATTTAATCAATCAATAGAAATAAGTTATGTAGTAATATTTACAGTAATATTATCTTTTTTATTTTCTTATTTAACCGTTAAGTTTTTTTTAATTTATTTGAATAAATTTTCTTTGAATGTTTTTGTAATTTATAGAATAATTATATCTTTAATTTTATTTGCAATAATATATTTAAATTAATTTTTTTTAATTAAAGGTAATAATTGTGACAACAAAACTCCACAT
>ERZ802830.4036-NODE-4036-length-11991-cov-4.7092_pt1 | contig 11991 bp, 9 predicted proteins | sample MGYA00345654_ERZ802830 | MGnify/ENA primary metagenome ERZ802830 (study PRJEB30503, sample SAMEA104212375) | marine metagenome | biome: Westerlies Biome; feature: [SRF] surface water layer (ENVO:00010504) within the epipelagic zone...; material: water... | reverse complement strand
GGATTAATTGATAACCGGAATTCGCATTAATTTATAATATCCGCTGGATATTATTTGTTTAAGCCTTATGCTCAATCGCTTCTCACACGCTAAAGCGGCCCTACCGGTCTTTGCCATCCTCTTAATGACTTTGGCGAGTAGCGAAAGTGTTGCAGTTCAGAAGTTAGATATTTGTTACAACTTCAGCTGTAAGACGAAAGAGCCAATTGAATTGTCCTCAGAGGAGTGGCGAAGCGTGATTGGCTGGTTCTATCCAGCGGCCACCGACGCAGTTACCGAGCGTGAGCAGCTCAGACAGGCTGTCGGCTGGCTGGAAGTGGTCGTCGGCAGACATACCCCAACCCATAAAGACAAGGGCCTTAATCTGGAAAAGAATCCGCAGTTTCAGGGTCAGCTCGATTGTATTGACGAGTCATTAAACATTACAAACTACATGGATCTGTTCTACAAACAGGGTCATATGCGCTTCCATCGCCCCGTTGAGCGCGCCTACCGTCGTGGCGGTTTTGACCAGCATTGGGCGGGTCAATTAGAGGAAATCACGACTGGCACGCGTTTCGTGATTGATAGCTGGTTTCAAGATAATGGCATGCTGCCCTACATCGCAAAAAGTGAAGAATGGCATGATCTGACTGACGCTCAAATTCTGCTTTTTCGTATCAATGACTAAATCAAGGTCTCTCGGATGCGAAGTTGCTCAGATATGTCATCAGATAAAAAGAAAATAGTCATTGGCTTGTCAGGGGGGGTTGACTCTGCCGTCGCGGCTGCTCGACTAAAACAGGAGGGCTGGAACGTCACCGGTCTTTTTATGAAGAACTGGGATGAAGATGATGACGAAGCCTACTGTGCCGCACGCGAAGACCTCGCGGCGGCAACAGCGGTGAGCGAGACTATTGGCATTCCCCTGAAGACCGTTAATTTTTCTCATGAATATTGGGAACGTGTGTTCTCAACTTTCTTAAAAGAGTATCAAGCAGGGCGCACTCCAAATCCTGATGTGCTGTGTAATCGAGAGATCAAATTCAAGGAATTCCTCTCGTACGCCCAGATGCTTGGCAGTCCCGTTATTGCAACCGGACACTATGCGCGAATCAAAAGTCACAAAAATGGTTTTGACCTCCATAAATCAGAAGATCTCTCCAAAGATCAGTCCTACTTTTTGCATGAACTGGGTCAAACAGCATTGGCAGCGACGATCTTTCCGCTCGGCGAGACAAATAAAACAGAGGTCCGCGCCGAAGCAGTTTCCCTCGGGCTTCCCAACGCAAAGCGAAAAGACAGCACGGGCATTTGTTTTATTGGCGAGCGAAAGTTCTCTGATTTTCTTTCGAAATACTTGCCGCCAACGCCTGGAGATATCAAAGATCTCAAGGGGAAAACGATAGGGAAGCATCAAGGTCTGTGGTTTTATACGCTGGGGCAGCGCCAAGGACTTGATATCGGCGGCGCTGGAGATGCGTGGTATGTCGCCGAAAAAAATATGACAGAAAATACTTTAATCGTAGTTCAGGGGCATGACCACCCCAGCCTGCTGAAACAATCTGTGTCTGTTAAAGAAATGCACTGGACTCGTAAAGAGCCAACACAAACCCGCCTGACGTGCTTCGCAAAAACTCGTTATCGACAAGCTGACCAGTCTTGTGAAGTCGAAATTTTTCCAGATGGAAGCTTATCCGCGACTTTTGAAGAGCTTCAACGGGCACCGACACCCGGGCAGTCTCTTGTTCTTTATCATGATACCCAAGTGCTCGGCGGTGGCGTCATTGAGCAGGTTGTATAAAGGACGCTCTATTATGAAAAAAATCTTGATCGCAGGATTCCAGCACGAGACGAATACTTTCGGTGCAACCAAAGCACAGTTTAAAGACTTTGAGGAAGCCGATAGTTGGCCGGCCCTGTTAAGTGATGACGACGTGTTTTCGGGAACAGAGCATATCAACCTTCCAATATCAGGGTTCATAGAAGCACTAAAAAGCGATACCAATTACCCACTTATTCCTATTGTCTGGGCATCCGCTGAGCCATCATCATACGTCACCGATGATGCGTTCAATCGAATCTCAAAAATGATTCTGGACAGTATCAGGCGAAATCCAGACATCAGCGGTATTTATCTGGATCTGCATGGCGCCATGGTGACAGAGTCCTTTCAGGACGGCGAGGGTGAACTTCTTCGACGCATTAGAGAAGTCGTTGGTAATGAACTCCCTATCGTCATCAGCCTTGATCTGCATGCCAACATTACGGAGCAAATGGTTTTGCTGAGTTCGGGTATCTGCATCTATCGCACCTATCCCCATATTGATATGGCCGAAACAGGGGGGCGCGCTGCGATCCTGTTGAAACGCCTTCTCAATGGAAAAATGCTGTTTAAGGCGTTCAGACAAGTCCCGTTCTTAATTACGTTACCCGCTCAGCACACAGGAGCTTCACCATGCCGGGAGCTTTATTCTCTACTCCCCGACGGACTCGAATCGGACCACCTCAGTTGCGACATCGCGATGGGTTTCCCACCAGCGGATATTTTTGATGCCGGACCAAGCGTTGTTGCATTTGGCAGCGATCAAAATGAGGCTAACCTAGCAGCCGATGCACTCATCGAATATTTTCAAGCGCATCGTGAGAAATTTAACGTCAAGATGCTTTCTGCCAAGGATGCTGTAAAAACAGCAATGAGTCATGAAGGTAGCAAGCCCGTCGTTATCGCTGATGTTCAGGATAATCCCGGCGCAGGCGCGCCATCCGATACGACCCAAATCCTGAAATCATTACTTGACGCAAAAGCGACCCACGCCGTGCTTGGTTTAATCAACGATCCTGAGGCTGCAACGCTCGCGCATAAGACCGGACTGGGAAACAATTTTTCGGCAAATCTCGGTGGAAAATCGGGTCTTCCCAATATGGGACCGCTCGAAGGATGCTTTCGGGTTCGGGCGCTTAGTGATGGCATCTTCGATTTTACCGGGGCGATGTACCAAGGTGCCAAGGCGCAAATCGGACCAATGGCACTGTTGGAAATTGTTGCGGATGATTGCGACATTCAAGTCATTGTTGGCAGCAAACGATGTCAGTGCCTGGATCAGGCAATTTTTACCCACTTAGGCGTTGATTTAGCGACAAAAAAAATAATTGCGCTTAAAAGCACTGTCCACTTTCGCGGTGACTTCGAGTCACTCGCGGATCTTATTATTATTGCTGAAGCGCCAGGTGCAAATTTTTGCCGCTTGGACGAGATTCCCTATCAAAATCTTCGTCCTGAATTGCTCGCTACGATAAGGCCATCGACCGATTCGAATCCATTTCCATAATTGACTTGGCGGCACGCCATCGAAATCTCCACATCAGCAGTATTGCCGTTGCCGCAACACCCATGATCATGCCCCACCAGAGTCCCACCGCGCCGAAGTTCCAAGTCATTCCGAACATCCACGCAGCTGGCAACCCAACAATCCAAAAACTAAAAGAAATCAATAAGGGGCCATTGACATCCTTGAGACCCCGTAACGCGCCTTGGGCAGTGATATAGGTCGCATCGAATATTTGCAAGAATGCTGCTGCGACCAACAATGGCACTGCGGCCCGCATCACGCCAGTGTCTTCGGTATAAAGTCCGGCAACCCACTCGGGGATCAAGAAAATAATCAGGATCGATGGAATGACTAAAGCAACGGCACAGGAGATTCCAAGATAACCCCTCGCCCGAGCCAGTATCGGGTTATCCTGGCCAATCGCCTGACCGACCCGAGCCAATGTCGCACTGGACAGGCTCACCGGAATCATAAACGCAATGGTCGCAAAGTTAATCGCCACCTGATGCGCCGCGAGCCAGATATGCCCCATTTTTCCCATCATTAATGCGATGGCTGTAAAAAAACTGGTATCCAGAACAAGCGTGCCCGCGATCGGTAAGCCCAACTTAAGAAGATCAATAAGCCCTCGCCCGGGAAGACTAAACGAGCGCCAAAGTTGTCTAACCCGATAGCGCTTTGCGGAAATAACAAAAATGAGCATGCCTAATGCATTCAGTGACATCACCACGATCAGGTTCAATGCAGCGCCTTCCACCCCCATTGCAGGTATTCCAAAATGGCCGAAAATAAAAGCCCAATTACCGAGCAACACGATCGGCAAGGTCGCAATATTAATGATAAGCATTGGCTTTGAGTGACCCGTCGCTTCACATAAAAATCTAAGCCCCATGTACAGGCATACGGCAGGCATGGACCAGGCCGCGAGCCTTAGATAGTCCTCAACAAGCGGCATCACTGCAGGATCAACACCCACTAGCAGCATTAAATGGCCCATCTGGCCAAGCACAAAAAATGCGCCGACCCCGGTCACAAGCGCTAGCCAGATTCCCTGCTGAAAGGTGTCTTTAATGCCCTGATCACGACCCGCCCCGAAATGCTGGGCAATTGTCGGCGAAAGCGACATCATGATGCCAAGGCATACTAAAAACGTAAAAATCATGAATGATCCGCCGAGACCCAATGCGGCAAGCTCCAGCGCTCCGACCCGGCCCATCATCAAGATGGCGACAGTTGTATTACTGACCTGAATAAACTGCGTCAAGATAATGGGAATTGCAAGCCTCAGCAATCCCTTAACTTCTATTTTGAAATTCAAATACGGGCTAAAAATCATCGCGGTTGAGCATCATTTTTTTCTCGTAAAACTGAATCAAACTCGGCGTGGTCTATAAAAATTGGATCTGAGGCTCAAAACAAAAATGACGAGTGACAACAAAACAAGTATAAACGGGAGCCCGTAAGGGTCCCATACGTCCATTGCAATACCACTCACTGCCGGACCCGCAAAAGCACCTACCCCCCAGAACACTCCAAACGCCGCCATCGCTGTCGCAAGCTCTGACCCTTTAAACCATTGGCCCGCGAGGATCATTGAAATAGTATAAAAACCTGCATAGGAACCTGCCCATAAAAACAGGATGGGCCAAAGTAAGAACGGCGAGTAGATCACTAAAGGCCAAATAATTGCGCCTGATAAACTCAAAATCGCACAACTCACAAACACTTTTCGAACGTTGAATACGTCAGCGGCCCAGCCAATAGGGAACTGCATGACAGCGGCTCCAATTGCACCAAAGAACAGCATCAACGTAGCAGTTGATTCTGATAAGCCAATCCTGACGCCATAAACCGGTAGCAAACTTCCCAAAGCCACTTCTTTAAAACCGGCCGCAAAAATTCCCACGACAAGTAAGGGTGCAACCCAAAAAAATCCTATCACTCCAAAACGGGGACTATCGACGGCACTGGATCGATACGTTCCTGCAAATAACAAAGGGATACTGGCTACAAGCATTGCGACTACCCCAATAATGTACGGAGCGGTCCCTGATGCACCGGTTAGCGATAAAACCAAGGGGCCTATTGCAAAACTCAAAGCGAGCGCCGTGTTGTATAGACCCAATACTTTTCCGCGATCTTTAACTGGCACGATTTCAATAATCCAAGTCTCGGTCACCAGAAACAATATTGCTCCGGTAAGGCCCCCAAAAAATCGGATAACAAACCAAACACCAAAAGATTCAGTCAACATAAGTCCCAAAATAAGAACAACTTCGACTGACACGCCAAACAAAAGCATGCTGCGGCCCTCGTAAGAGCGCATCAATTTGGGTATCAAAAAGGATCCGACCAGCACGCCGATGGGCGCCGCCATTGCAAGTGCACCTATCGATGATGCTGCCGTGCCCCTTTGCTCCAGAAGTAATGAAAGAAACGGGTTGAAAAGACTGATCGTTACGCCATAAACAGTTAAACAACTGATTAAAGCCCCCACAGTAAGGGCCCGACTCTTTGACCACTCTCGCGAGTCTGATCTATTTTTTTGGGTTTCTTTAGTTGTCATTAAACGCAAATCGAAGCCGCCGGACTGGCGAGTAATCACGATTAGGAAAATTTTTGCCAAGAGTCGACTGGCCCGTTTATCTCGGCACCACCGAGCGGCACTATACCGCTCTCGCAAGAAGATAAGTGAATTTTATTGGACGCTGACCGCCCTGATATTTTCAATTATTAACGGCACGCCTTTTGAGATCCGATATTCCGATCGATTTGAATCTATGAAAATCCCTTTCCTGAAAAAAATTAAGATTTAGGCAATAAAATATCAACAAAGCTGAAAACGAAACGGGGATCAGAGATGACACAACTTTTTAATATCCAAAATGAATACGCCGCTTTACAAAAGGTGATGCTAGGCACAGCACAAGGCATAAAACCTAACCCCGATCACGAACTGCAAGCGGGGTTACCCGCAACAAGCCAGCTCTATACACAACCTGACCCAGTAGTGGCTGGGCGAGAATTTTCTGGAGTACTTGAATACATGAAGGAACTTGGCATGGAAGTAATGCAACCTGATTTGGTTGAATCATCGCGAGTCACTGATCAAACCTGTCCTCGGGATATTGGCTTCGTGATTGACTCGATTTATTTCAAGGCTAACTCCCGCTACACCTCGCGAAATCTCGAACATCGCGGTATCGACCACCTACTCACTACATTTAGCCATCAACATCAAGTTGAAATGCCAAAAAACATTTTCCTTGAAGGTGGCGATGTCGTCCTCGCGCCCGGGAAGGTATTCATTGGACTTGGCGCACGCTCCACCCGAACCGGCATCCTTTGGCTTGCTGATCAGCTCAAACAACATGAAATTGACCGTAAAATCATCATCGTTCCTCACGACGTACTTCATCTTGATTGCTGTTGGAATGTGGTGGGCCCAAATCTTGCGCTTTGGTGCAATCAGGCGACCGGGAAATTTTCCGATATCAACGGTAATTCGGTCCAAATAGACTATGAAACGATCTTGGTCAATCGAAACGAGCAGGCAGCGCTCGCCACTAACGTCTTAGTCGTAGGCCCCAGCGAAATTCTTGCTCGACATCATTTGCAATGCGATAAAGTCAACGATCAGATTGAAAAAAAATTTAAGTTTATCGTGCATCGTCTTTCGTTTGACTGTGTTCCTGCCATTGGCGGATCTTTTCGATGTGCAACGCTGCCACTTTACCGAAGCTAAATCATGACAAGCAATAGTGATCCGCTACTGGCGACTTTTAAGTTAAAGCATCTCACTCTCAAAAACCGAGTGATGTCGACGAGCCACGAGCCCGCGTATTCAGAAAACGGTTTACCCACAGAGCGGTACCAGCTTTACCACGAAGAAAAAGCAAAAGGCGGGATTGGATTGACCATGTTTGGTGGCGGGACCCTCATTGCTCCAGACTCCCCCGCAGCCTACGGCAATCTATATGCAGGAAACGATGAAATTATCCCCCACTTTCGCGCGCTTGCCCGTCGGGTGCATGCCCACGGCGCAGCAACAATGTGCCAGCTTTCTCATCTTGGGAGGCGAACCTCAAATTAGGCAGGCGACTGGTTGCCCGTTATCGCGCCGTCTGCTGTTCGAGAACCGGCGCACCGGGCCTTTCCCAAGGAAATGGAAGATTGGGACATTAAACGCATTATTAAAGCCTATGGCGCTGCCGCTCGACGTAGTCGTGAAGGCGACCTGGATGGTATCGAGGTGTTTGCTAACGGACATCTTTTGGACAGCTTCTGGACGCCCTCCGTCAACCGGCGTACCGATCAATACGGAGGATCTCTTGAAAATCGAATGCGCTTTTCAATTGAAGTACTTGAGGAAATCCGAAAGCAAGTGGGAGACGACTTCATCGTCGGCATTCGTATGATGTTTGATGAAGCGCTAGATGGAGGTCTCAAGCTTGATGAGGGTCTACGGATCGGCGAACTTCTCGTTGAAACCGGAATGATTGATTTCTTCAACGTCAACCGAGGGCATTGCTCAACCAGTGTCGGTCTTGCCGATTTGATCCCTAACATGGGCGTGCCCCAAGCGCCTCATTTGAGCTTTGCTGGAGAAATTAAGCGGCACTTTAACTTGCCGGTAATGCATGCGGCTCGTATCAACGATGTGGCCACGGCGCGATATGCGGTTAAGGAGGGATTGCTGGATCTTGTCAGTATGACTCGTGGACATATCGCGGACCCCCACATCGTTTCTAAGATTATGCGTGGCGAAGAGGATCAAATTCGCCCCTGTGTGGGAATGGGCTACTGCATTGATCGGATCTATGGCGAAGGAGAAGCTTTATGCGCGCATAACCCGGCTACGGGCCGAGAAGCCTCATTACCGCAAATCATAAAAAAGCGTAACGATGCAACGAGGCGCATCGTAATTGCAGGTGCTGGTCCTGCTGGCCTTGAGGCCGCAAGAGTTTGCGCCTCCAGAGGACATGAGGTCTTCGTTTTTGAGGCTGCCAACATTCATGGCGGGCAAGTGAATATTGCAGCAAAACTTCAAAGGCGGAAAGAAATCCTCGGGATCACAGACTGGCTCTTTGACCAATGTCAGCGCCTCGGCGTGGTATTTCGATTCAACACTTATGCCGACATCGACATGGTAATTGAGTTATCCCCTGAAGTTGTGCTGATTGCAACTGGCGGCGTTCCCCATGCAGGCTACCTAAAGACGGGGGCAGATCTCGCGGTTTCCAGTTGGGATATTTTGTCGGGCCATGTCCCTATCGGTAGTCATGTTTTATTTTTTGATGATAACGGCCAACATGCCGGAATGACCTGTGCGGAATTCCTAGCTGAAAGTGAATGCACCCTTGAATATCTCTCGCCGGAGATGATGATTGCGCCCGATATTGGCGGAACTAATCATCCTGCTTATCTACGGAGTCTCTATAACAACGACGTTTCAATTAATCTAAACCAGAGATTAGTTGGAATCAGCCGTGAGGATAATGGTTTCTCAGCGACAATCTTTAACGAATATACAAATACCAGCACCGAACGACGATTTGATCAGATCATCGCCGACAATGGAACATTGCCTGCGGACGAGCTCTATTTTGATCTTAAAAAAGACTCAACTAATCTGGGGGAAGTGGATCAGTCTGCCCTGCTGGGCGGGCAGCCTCAAGCCATCAAAAGCAATCCAGACGGGACGTATCAGCTGTTCCGAATAGGTGATGCCATCACAAGCCGAAATATTCATGCATCTATCTACGATGCGCTACGGCTGTGTATGTTGTTTTAGACGCTCATCAAGCAATTAGAGTGCGCTACCCTTTTAAACGCTTATTGTCAGGATCCCATACTGCTTCACCGAGCACTTTTGCACTTATTTTTTCACCCAAAATTTGTATCTCAAAAATAGTACCTGCTTTGTCATATCCAGAATCAACATATGCGAACGCCAGACTCTTCTTGACATAATGACCGTAAGCACCACTAGTCGTAATGCCAATTATTTTGTCTCCATCGAGGACTGGCTCATTACCCATGGGGTCAGCATCAACAGTGTCGACTTCACAATACACTAAATGAATCGGTACGCCACTCTGCTTTTTTGACTCCACAACATCTGCGCCGATATAGCCACCCGTTTTGCGGGCGAACCGAAGCATGTCCGACTCAACGAGCGAAATCTCAGTCGTAAGTTCGGAACCCCACCCTTTATAGGCTTTTTCCATACGCAACGAATTCATTGCATAAGTCCCAAAGCGGCAAATACCGTGTGGCCCTCCTGCTTGCATAAGTGCGTCGTGAAGTTCAGCTAATCTTGGCATCGGACAATGTAACTCCCAGCCAAGCTCGCCAACATACGAGACTCGAAGCGCTCGAACAGGAATACCCGACACGCTGATTTCTTTGGCTCGCATCCAGGTGAAGCCAGACCCATTCGTCAGATCTGCTTTAGTAAGGGTTGAAAGCACATCTCTTGATATCGGGCCCGTTAACAAGAGCACGCCAAAATCTGCCGTCACGTTGGTTACGGAAACATCCTCATCTTTTTGAATATGCTGCACAAGCCAATCAAAATCATGAAGCTCCGCGACTGCCGCAGATAAAAGATAATAGTGATTCTCAGCGAGACAGGCTATCGTGGCTTCGCTTTCAATCCCGCCCTTTTCAGTCAACATTTGGGAAAGGACGATCCCACCTGCTTTTATCGGAACTCGATTCGCGCACAGACGCTCAAGAAAACCCTGGGCACCTTTTCCCGAAACCTCATATTTAGAAAAACTCGTGAGATCCGTCAGGCCCACTCTTTCTCGCACAGCCTTGCACTCTTCAGCGACCGCGGTGAAGCTGTTGTTACGACGAAAACTGTAGTTCTCTTTTTCGTTTTTGGCAGCATACCACCTTGCACGCTCCCAGCCGAAACTATCGCCATACAGTGCGCCAGCTTCCTTGAGCGGTTCATAAAGTGGTGTGACGCGAGTGGGCCGGCCCGCCTCACGAAACTCACCCGGCAAATGAGGCTGATACATCTGTTCATACTCATCAACAGATTTTGCAATCGCGTAATCGCCGCTCGCCCATTTCCCAAAACGGCGCGGGTCCATGTCCCGAACGTTAATCTCTGTCTGGCCATGTGTCATCCACTGCGCTAAAAACTTTCCGCAGCCGGGTCCTTGGGTAATGCCAATTGAAGCACCGCAGCAAAGCCAGTAATTAGGTAGGCCTTCAGCGGGGCCCAACAAAAATCCGCCGTCAGGCGTATGGGTTATGGGGCCATTCACAACCCTTTTGATGCCGGCATTCGTCCAACAGGGAATACGCTCTGCGGCGTGCTCAAGACTCACCTCAAGACGATCCAGTGCCGGAGTCAAAAGCTCCATATCGAAGCTCCAATCGATACCATCGAGACCCCATGTCTGCGCATTCGCTCTCTCGTAAGGGCCGATTAGTATGCCTTGCTGTTCTTGCCGGTAGTAACAAGATGCTAATGGGTCTCTAACCACGGGCGGTTCGCGATCAAGTGCTTCAACCTCGGGAAGATTATCAGTGACGAGGTAGTGGTGCTCCATATTTACAATCGGAAGATCGAGGCCCACCCACTCCCCTATTTGCTTAGCAAAGCTTCCCGCGGCGTTTACGACATGCTCGCAGGTGATTGAACCTTTATCGGTCGTCACTTCCCACTCACCGGTCTCAAGAAGACGAGTGCCGGTCACTCGAGTGTGCCGATAAATGGTGGCACCACCTTGTCGGGCACCAATCGCCATCGCGTTGGTTGCACTGGCAGGATCCGTATGGCCATCGTTCGGCGTGTAAAAACCCATCTTGACGTCATCAACCATCAGTAACGGATGGAGTTCTCGAATTTCACTGGGGCTGATTAAATGACACTCACTACCCACAGCATCAAGAATGCCCTTAACATAATGAAACCAATCAACCTCTGCGTCATTAAGCGCGAGCCGTATCGCACCACACCCATGCCAGCCTGTCGCCTGGCCCGTCTCCGCTTCAAGCGATTTATAAAGTGCGGGCCCTTCCTGATGGAGCTTTGCCATACTGAGCCCACCAATAAAATGAGGAATCAGGCCTGCGGCATGCCACGTTGACCCGGAAGTTAGCTCGCCCTTTTCTATTAAAACAATATCGTCCCAACCCTCTTTCGCAAGAAAGTAAAGTAAACCCGCTCCACGGGCGCCTCCACCAATGACCACAACTCGCGCATGTTGTTTCATCCCAAGTCTCCGATTCCGTTCTGGGAATATTTTCTTGTTCTGTCCATCAAACTTTTTTCCAATCTAAATCTTTGGTCCAATTTAAAAAAATCGTGCACTCCTCGAATGACGCTAAGGCAGAATCGAGTCAAGCGCTTGAACCAATTTCTTTACTTCATCAGTCGTGTTGTATTGCACCAAACTCACGCGAACGACTCCATCTTCGGGATCCATCCCTAATGATTCAACACAGCGTAACGCGTAAAAATCTCCAGCACCGGCCGCGATCTGGTGTTCAGCAAGTTTCTGAGCGATGTGTTGCGACGGCATCCCGCGTGCGTGAAAAGCGATCGTCGAAGCCCGTTTTCCCGGGGTCGCATGATCTTGCCCCAAAATTCGGATGTCGTCCCGATTCTTAAGATAATCAAGCAACTGATTGGCAAGATTTGCCTCGTGAGCTTCTA
>ERZ802830.4034-NODE-4034-length-11994-cov-7.34785_pt1 | contig 11994 bp, 11 predicted proteins | sample MGYA00345654_ERZ802830 | MGnify/ENA primary metagenome ERZ802830 (study PRJEB30503, sample SAMEA104212375) | marine metagenome | biome: Westerlies Biome; feature: [SRF] surface water layer (ENVO:00010504) within the epipelagic zone...; material: water... | reverse complement strand
AGTGTCATATAATGTATAAAAGTGGTTCAAGGCACGAAAGGCGGATAAAGTGTTCCTTGGTGAGTTTCAACATACAATGGACTCTAAAGGTAGGGTTGTTATACCTTCAAAGTTCAGAGAAGAGCTTCAACAGGGCTGTGTTATTACCAAGGGACAAGATAACTGTCTTCAAATATTAACAAAAGACAATTGGCAAAATGAAGCATCAAAAATGGCTTCTCTTCCGTCAACAGATCGTACTTCAAGACAATTAAGAAGAGCACTATTTAGCGGTGCTATTGATGTGAAAATTGATTCAGCCGGAAGGGTTCAAATACCTGAAAATCTAAGAGTTTATAGCGGCATAGACATAAATGAAGATGTAACAGTAACAGGCTCGGGTCCTGTTGTTGAAGTTTGGTCAACAAGAAGTTGGAAGAAAATTCAAAATGAAGCTGATCAGGCTTTTGCAAATATTAACGAAGTGAAAGGTTAGGTTCATAGCCAGCTCTCTAGACAACTAAATTGGAACACCCTTACTCCGCCCAACTTTCCAATTGGTGCCAGTTCTAGAGAGCTGGGTATGAATACAAACAGGGCAGAGTATTTGACACACGATGGGGTTATGATATCAGATGTATCTGATATATTACTTAATGCTCCAGAAGGTATTTTTATTGATGCAACTTACGGTTATGGTTCACATTTTAATCATTTTTCAAAAAATCATAACCAATTAAATTTTATTGGATTTGACAGGGATGGAGAATCTGTTTTTAATTCTGATCCTAGTCACGAAGTAGTTCATTCTAATTTTTCAAATATTGATAAATATTTAGAATTAAATAATATAAATTCTATAAGTGGAGTTTTTTACGATTTTGGTGTTTCTTCGCATCAATTAGATTCTTCTCATCGAGGATTCTCATTTCAAGATGATGCAAATCTTGACATGAGAATGGATTTATCACAGAAATTATCAGCAAAAGATGTAATTAATGAATATGAAATAAATAAATTAATTAATATTTTTTTTAGTTTCGGAGAAGAAAAGCATTCAAAAAAAATAGCTAATTTAATTATTGAGAATAGGCCTGTCAATACAACTGAACAACTAGTCAATATAATTAAATCAGCGTTACCTAGACAAAATCCAAAATTTACAAACAGTACAGTGAGAAAAATATTTCAATCAATAAGAATTGAGGTAAATAATGAATTAAACGAAATAATAACATCTATTAATAAATTAAAGAGTTTCATCAATAAAGATGGATTAATGATTTTTTTAACGTATCACTCTATTGAAGATAAAATTGTTAAAAAATTTATTGATAAAGAAGTAACGGGATGTATATGTGATCCTAAATTTGCAATTTGTACATGTAACAATAGTGCCCAATTTAAATTGGGAAAATTCAAAAAAAGAAAATCTTCCATCTCTGAAATTAAATCTAATCCTAGATCCAAATCTGCTGTTCTCAGATATATGGTAAAAATATGAAACTCAAACACTTTTTATTTTTTCTAGTTGTTTCAATGTTTGCTTCACTGGTTGGCAATTTGTATACAAATATGAAGATAAATGAAGTTTCTAAAAATTTATCAATTTTAAATAACGATATAGTTGAATTACAGATACTTAAAGATCAAACCTTTAATTTATATCAGGAAAAATATTCTATACAAAATATTGAAAAAATCTCTGACTCATTAAATTTTAAAAAACTTGATGTTTATATAGTTAACAAAAATCTCACTTCACCTTACAAATTAGATTCTGAATTAGTAAAAGTTAATATTTTAGGCTCTTTAAGTAAATGAAATATTACAAAATAAAAAGCTGGAGTTTATTTCTAGTTGTATCATTTAGTTTTACATTGTTTAGTGGCTTATTTTTAAAAAATGTTTATGATTTACAGTTTACAAATTCTGAATATTTTCAGGAGCAGGCGTTATCTTATCGTATAAAATCTGAAACACTTAAAGCAAAGCGGGGAAGCATATACGATAAAAATTTAAACCCTTTAGCAACGAGTACTCAAGCATTCAATATTGGTATTTATCCAAATAAGATATCAAATATTAAAGAAGCATCAGTACTTTTAGCTCCCTTTGTTCAAAAAGATAGTACTGAGATTGCTAATAGAATTTTAAATTCAAATAGATTTTTTTATTTAGATAGAAATATTGAGTACATAAAAGGTGAAGAGATTAAAAGCTGGAATTTAGATGGGGTTCTAATAGAGCCCTCCAGCAAAAGAATGATTCATACACCTTCAATGAATAAGATAGTGGGCTTTGTTGATACAGATCATAATGGAATTGAAGGATTAGAGTTGTACTTTAATAGTTCATTGAATGGTACAGATGGAATAATTAGTTATGAAGCTGCTCCTAACGGAAGTATAATTCCACAGGCAAATATACAAACAACACAGCCAATACATGGTGAAGACTTAGTTTTGACTCTTGATTCAGAACTACAATATTTATCTACTAATTTGTGTAAAGAAGCGCTTAAAAATACAAAAGCATTTAATTGTTCTGTAGTATTTGCAAATGCAAATACAGGAGAAGTTTTAATATCAGCAGAAGAAAAGAGTGAAAAAGAGTTCATAAATATAGATCTGATAAGCTCAAGAGCTCAATATGAACCAGGATCATCTTTTAAAATATTTTCAATAGGGTTAGCGCTAGAACAAGATTTAGTAGACGAAGAAACAGAATTTTATGTTCAAGACAAAATTGAATTAATAGAAAATTCATGCCAAAAAAATTTCAAAGGATATAAGGGCTGTTATAGAGATTTTTTAAAACATGACCCCTACACCTTAAGCGTTAAAGAAATAATTGAGAGATCATCGAATGTAGGAACCATTATGGCTACTCAAGAACTAAATATTTCTGATTTAGAAAACTATCTTAAAAAATATGGATTTATACAAAAAACTGGAATTGAACTTTCTGGAGAATCGAAAGGTAGTTTTGATTCTTACAAAAAATGTACAACATGTTTAAGTTCTCTTGCCATAGGCTATTCAGTAAATGTAACTCAAATGCAAATGGTAAAAGCTTACAGCATAATTGCTAATGGTGGTAAAGACATTGATTTAACAGTGGTTAAATCTCCATATGTAAATAAAGTACAAAATCAGGTTATAAATATAAATACATCAGAAAGGCTTAAAAATTTACTCATTAACGTAGTAGAAGGAGAAAACGGAACGGGACGTTCTCTCAGAATGGATAATTACAAAATTGGTGGAAAAACTGGCACAAGCAGAACACATATTGAGGGTATAGGATATTCAGATTATAGATTTAATACATCATTTACTGGATTTATTGAAACGACTGAAGGGCCGATTGTTGGATCTGTGATACTTTGGGGTGCGTCAGTCTCACAACAATCAGAATATGTAACAGGTGGATCTACAGCTGCACCAATTTTTAAAACAATTGTAAGCTATTTAGTACCGGGAGATTAAAGTTGGAAAGTCTAAATTTAAACGACTTAAAGAGTAAAGATATTAATTACTCCAAGATTGTCAATCATACACTTGATGTAACTGATGATTCTATATTATGTATAAATCATAATGAAAAAGAAAAATTAGATGAATACATAATGCTTTCATTAAAGCAAAATCCAAAATTTATCATTACTAGCAACAATAGTGAAATAGAGAACGAAAAAGTTTTAAAATTTGAACATTACGATTTGGTTTTTAATCACATATTACAAGAAATTAGTCCAAACTTTAATGACTTAGATTATTTTGGGATAACTGGCACTAATGGTAAAACAACAACAGCTTTTTACTTAAATCAATTAATTGGTGAAGAGAATTTATTTGTTGGGACTATAGATGAAAAAGAAAAATATTATTTTACAAATGAAAAAATATTAACAACTCCGAAATTGTTTAACATTGTAAAGATGATTTCATTACAAAAAAATAAAATAAAATCAGTTTCTCTCGAAGTGTCATCACATGCTTTGGATCAAAATAGGTTGGGTAATCTAGAGTTTTTAATTTCAGGCTTTACAAACCTAAGTCAAGATCATTTAGACTATCATGGATCATTAAGAAACTATTTACATACAAAAGCAAAATTATTTCAAAAGGGCGTATCAGAAAAATTTGTTTACATAGAATCTGAAGATACTAATGACTTATTAAAAGCATCAGATATTGCTTCTTACAGTATTGGCACTAAAAAAAATAGTAATGTTAGGTTCATAAAATTTAGTGATAATACCCTTAAATTTATTATTGATGGATATAAAGTAGAGTGCGAACTAAATTTAACTGGACCAAAATATATTGAAAATTTTCTTTTGGCTTTTTCTATGGCTTATTACTCGGGACTATATAACTTAAATGACCTTATAAGTAATTGTAGAAAATTAACAAACCCACCCGGAAGGTTTGAAACTATAATGCATGACAATAAAACTGTAGTTGTTGATTATGCTCACACACCAGTAGCTATAAGTGAAGCTATTAATCATGCTAAGGGTAAATATATAAGTGTAAAAGTTATTTTAGGCGCTGGTGGAGACAGGGATAAAAGTAAAAGGACAAAAATGGGAGAAGCAGCAGCAAATGCTGATTATATTATTATCACAAATGATAATCCCAGAAGTGAAGACCCAGTAGAAATTTCTAAAAATATACTTAAAGGTATTCCATTAAATAAAAATACTGAAGTAATTCTTGATAGAAAGAAAGCGATATATAAAGGCGTAGAAAGCCTAAAAGATAATGAAGTTTTATTAATATTAGGTAAAGGCCATGAAAAAAATCAGGAAATTCAAAATAAGTTTTATCCTTTTGATGATGTCAAAATTGCTAGAGAAGCATTGGAGTTAAGAAATTGATTGGAATTATTGTATCAGGTGGAATAAGTTTTCTTGTAGTGATATTTTCAACATTAATCGGAGTAAACTTTTTTAAATCAAGGAACATCGGTCAAGAAATTCAAGAAGAAGTTGATTTTCATGATCATAAAAAAGGCACTCCTACAATGGGAGGTTTATTTATTGTCTTTGGAACTTTTGCAGGATATGCACTTTCCCATATTAATTTTTGGACAATTGGAGAAGGTTTTAAAGTTGAAATAACCTCTATGAATACAAATATATTACTAATTTTTGGAATTGCATTTTCGATGGCATTAGTAGGGCTTCTAGATGATTTTTTAAAGGTCAAAGCAGGAAGAAATCTTGGACTAAAACCCTCTCAAAAGTTAATTTTACAAACTTTAGTAGGTCTAGTAAGTGCTTACTATTTTTTATATTTAAATTACGATTCAAGTTTCTATTTTTTTAGTGGTCTTGGCTTTGATATAGGTATCTTAAAGTGGTTAGTAATAATTTTTTTCATTATTGGTATCACGAATTCTGTTAATTTTACAGATGGATTAGATGGATTGGTTGCCGGAAGTAGTGCTATTAGTTTTGGTGGTATATTAATTATTTCTTTTTGGATATACAGACACCCAGAATATTATTCAAGATTTATAGGACAGAGTTTTTTAACAGTTGATATTTCACTTTTAATTTCAGCTGTAGCCGGAGCTTGCCTCGGTTTTTTATGGTGGAATACAAATCCAGCAAAAATAATAATGGGTGACGTAGGTTCGCATTTTTTAGGAGCCTTATTCCCACTTATTCTGTTTGCACTAGGCACCGATGGTTTAATATTTTTCTTTTGCTTCCTCTTTATTTTAGAGGGCGTTTCAGTAGTGATTCAGATTCTTTCTTTTAAATATAGAAAAAAAAGAATATTTAAAATGGCTCCTCTTCACCATCATTTTGAGATGAGTAATTGGGCTGAAACTACAATAATTGTTCGTTTTTGGATAATAAATGGAATAGCTGTTGTAATTGGACTCGGCCTGTTCTATGCAGACTATGTACTTTTTGGACAATGAAATATTCATTAATACTTGGCTATGGATCAACCGGGCAAGATATTGAAAAATTCTTAATTTCTAAAAATAAGAAATATTATATTTATGATGATTATAAAACAGTTCCAAAAGAGTTAACTTTTGAATTAAGTGATATCACCAACTTAGAAAATATTTTTGTATCACCAGGAATAAAAAAGGATCATAAAATAATTAATCTTGCTAAAGAAAAAAATATAAACTTAACATCAGATATTCAATATTTTAATGAAATAAGTAAGTTAAAAATAGTTGGCATTACGGGGACAAATGGAAAGACTTCGTTTGTAACCTTGCTAGATAAAATATTGAAAAAGCATGGATACAAAAGCAAAGTTGCAGGAAACATTGGAAATTCACCACTTAATTTAATAAGTGATAAAGAAAATTTAGATTTTTTAATACTAGAGCTTTCAAGTTTTCAACTAAGTCATTTAACTAAACTAGATTTAGAGATTTCTGTCGTCTTAAATATTTACGAAGATCATATTGATTGGCATAGTTCTTTTGAAAATTACGCTACTTCAAAATTAAAAATATTTAATTTTACAAAAAATAACAAAAATAGATTTTTGGGTCCTGTAGATAATCAATTAAAAAAAACAAATTTACTACCAAGAAATGTGAATGTAATCAAAGATATGGAAGCATACTCCTTGCCTAATTACTTTGACGATTTTGTATCAATGTTTATTAAAATTTGTAGTAGATTTAAAATTGCTAAAAATGAAGTTATTGATTTTTTATCTTCAGAGCCTTCGGTAGAGCATAGATTTGAATTATTCATCACTAAAAATGGTGTAAATTTCATAAATGATTCAAAATCTACAAATCTTGAGTCCGTAAACAAAGCATCATTTAAAGTTAAAAATTGCATGCTAGTTATGCATGGCCTGTCAAAAGGGATTGGTTCAAACAAACTTAATTTATCAAATGAAGTTAAAAAAATATTAATACCTAAAGATTCAGAATTTGATGTATCTAAATATTTCAAAATTGTTACTGAGTATGATTCTCTTGATGAACTAAATACAATAATAAAGACTAATTATAAAGATTTTGAGACAATATTATTTTCATGTGGAGGATCTAGTTTTAGTGATTTTGATAATTATAAAGACAGAGGTAATTATTTTAAAAAAATGATTGAAAGTGAAATTTAATGAAATTAGATTCTTTAAATTTCATTAAACGATTAAATATATTTTCTATTCTTTTTCTTATTTCATTTGGTATTTTACTAAATGTTTCAGCATCCTCTGTTGAGGGATTGAACTTATTTGGTGATAATTTTTATTTTATAAAACGCCACCTAACCGCAATAATAATTGGAGTAATAATATTTAATATTTTAAAAAACTTTAATACAGATTTTCTATCAAAATTTTCAGCTACTTCTATTGTTGCTATATGTATTACTCTTTTCCTAGTTTTAACTTACGGAATAGTTGTAGGAGGTAGTCGTCGGTGGATCGATTTAGGCATTGTTAATTTTCAACCAAGTGAACTTGCCAAACCATTGATAATTCTGTGGGTAGCAAAACAAATTTCAAATGACGTTTCTAATGACTCAGATATTAAAAAATTTATTAGAGCTATTTTTTTGCCATTGTTATGTGCTTTCTTAGTTTTACTGGAACCAGATTATGGTACATTTGCATCAATTTGTTTTATTTTATTTTCACAAATATTCTTTTCGAAGATTAAAATTATATATCCATTGTCTGCGATTCTTGTATCTATGATACCTTTATATACGATTGCTAGATCAAGTAACTATCGTTTAAATAGAATAAATACTTGGCTTTCCGGAAAATGCGATATTGGTATAGATTTGCTTGGTGACTGTTTTCAATTAAATCAAAGCAGGATAGCTATCAGTTCGGGAGGACTATTTGGTCTTGGTCCTGGAACTTCTAGGGCAAGGTGGGGTTCATTACCTAATTCATACTCTGATTTTATTTCATCAATAATTGGTGAAGAGTATGGATTTTTTGGATTGTTTTTACTAGTTTTCGCTTTTCTTATATTGATTACAACAACATTTTTTATTGCAGTTTCTGAAAAAAATGAAATGAAAAAACTTATTGCTGTAGGTTTTGGAAGTTGGATATTTTTTCAAACAGTAATAAATTTGGGAGGAGCAGTTGGAATTATTCCAATAACTGGTATTGTTTTGCCTTTTGTTTCATATGGATCAAGTGCTATGATTTCAATATTTGTAGCATTAGGCATGATGTATTCGAAAGATTATGAATAATAAGATTTGTTTTTTCTGTGTTGGTACTGGGGGACATGTTCTTCCCGTAAAAAATTTAGTTAATGAATTAAAAAATTTAGATGTAGACAAAGAAAGCATCATTGTAGTAACTGATGACAGGGGTAAGGAATATTTAGATAATTTAAATATAAATACTTTTATTACAAACGCATATGCTTCACAAAATGGAATATTAGGTTATGTATTAAATTTTCCTAAAATAATTAAATCTATCATTCAATTAAGAAGACATTTAAAAAATCAAAATATATCTGTAATTTGTACTACCGGAGCTTATATCGCACCGATAGCAGCTATAATTTCAGTTTTACTTAATGCAAAATTTTATATACAAGAGCAAAATGTGTACGCAGGTTTAGGAAATAAATTAAGTGCTATTTTTGCTAAATCTGTTTTTTGTTCATTTGAAGATACAAAAAACATTAGGAAAAAGAAATTAATTTATACCGGTCCTATCGTAAACACATCACTAACTAGAGATGACATAAGAATATATGAAAATAAAACTATTGGATTTATGGGAGGAAGCCAAGGCTCTGAACAGATAAATAACTACGTTGAAAAATTTATGAAAAGTAATTATCAATTAAATTTTAATATTTTACATGTAACTGGTAAAAACAAAGACACTTTAGATATAGATAATAAAAATTACCAAAGTATTGAATTTATAAAAGAAATGGATGATTTTTACAAAAGAATTGATATTTTAGTTGGAAGAGCAGGAGGAGGATCCTTAGAAGCTGCTTATCTAGGGATACCTCAAATATTAATTCCTTATAAGCACGGAACAACTTCATCACATCAGGAACTAAATGCAAAATATTTAGAAGATAAAGGATGGGGAATTACAGTAAATACATTTGATGAATTAACAAGTAAAATTAAAAATATATCTAAAGATATTACAGAAAATAAATTAAATTTACCAAATATACCAATAGGTAATCAAAGCATTTCTAAGGAGCTATATGAGCAAATCAATTAACTCATATAAATCATGTTATATTATCGGTATTGGTGGATCTGGAATGAGCTCTATTGCAAAATATCTCTCACAAATGGGATTAGATGTTTCAGGATATGATCAGCGAAGTTCCTATGTCACTAATCTATTAAATAATGATGGAATAAAAGTAGATTTTGAAATTTCTAATCTTAAATATACAAGTGAGACTATGTATATCATTTCTTCAGCAATCAACATAGATTCTACTTTTCTTAAAGATTTTGTAAATGAACCTAACGTATTTACAAGGCCAGAATTTCTAAAATTACTCTCAAAAACGGTTTATTTAATTGGTGTTACAGGAACACATGGAAAAACATCAACTACTGCCTTATTAGCCCACATATTTAAATTTAATGGAGTAAATATATCTTATATATATGGAGGCGTAACTTCATTTAATGGAATTGGTGGACACTATGGCGATGAGAGCCTTCCTTTATTACTTGAAACTGATGAAGCATTCAATACTTTCAAAGAATTAGAAATAAACAGTTTACTTATAACAAATATAGATCATGATCATATTGATCATTTTGGATCTTATGAAAAATTAGTAGAAGCATTCGGAGAGGTTATATTAAATGTAAAAGATAAGTGTGTAATAAATATTGATGACACAAATCTATCAACTTTTTTAAGATCAAATGATATCTCTTACTCTTCAACAAAAAATTCAATTTACAAAGTAAAGCTCCCAAAATCTTTAGAGTTCGAAGGAAAAGACTACACTATTACAACAAAATTAATTGGTGATCACTTTATTTCAAATATTGTAGGTGCAATTGCTTTAGCTCAACAACATGGAATTACAATTGAACAAAGTTTAAATGCAATAGAACATTTTGCAGGTGTAAAAAGGAGAACTGAACATATTGGTTCATTTAATGGTACTCATTTTTATGATGACTACGGTCATCATCCTACAGAGATAAAAGCTACAACAAAAGCACTCAAAGAAAATACTTCAGGAAAATTAATTGTTATATTTCAACCCCACAGGTATACAAGAACAAGAGATAATTACGAGGCATTGAAGAATTCTTTTGAACACTCAGATATAACATTAATTACAGACATATATTCTGCAGGTGAGAAACCTATACCTGGTGTTTCTAGTATTTTGTTCGAAGGAGAGGACATACAGTACATTAAGTCTCCAAGACTAGTTCCACATTTCATTAAAAATAATATCAAATCAGGAGATATTGTTTTAACTATTGGAGCTGGTGATATTACTCTTTTAGGGCCACAGATATTAAAATATTTAAATGAAAATAAATAATGTAAACCTATCAAAAGTAACCACGTATAGGTTTGGTGGTTTGTGTAAAAATTTTATTATTCTAGAAAATCCAGATGATATTTTAAAAATTCCAGAAACGATAAACAGTGATAATACTTTTGTTTTAGGACGAGGTTCTAATATTGCATTTTCTGATAATGAATACACAGGTTATATATTAAAGTCTGAATTTCAATATATTAATAAAACAAACAATCTCAATATATTAGAAGTTGGTTCGGGAACATACTTACCTGAATTATCAAGATATTTAAAAGAAAATGAATTAGGAGGGGGAGAGTTTTTATTAGGTATTCCAGGAACATTAGGAGGAGCATTAAAAATGAATGCGGGTTCTTATGGTTACGAAATTGCAACTAATGTATTAGAAATAAAATGTTATGATCTCGATGAAAAAAAAATAATAATACTCGATAAGGATTCTATAAATTATAGTTATAGAAACTCTAATAATTTAGACAACAAAATAATTATTTCGGCAATTCTTAAATTTGAAAATAGTGATCCAAAAATTATTTCAAAAAAAATGTCTGAGTTTAATATGCGAAGAAAAAAAAGTCAGCCTCCGGGTATTTATAATGCAGGAAGTGTTTTTAAGAACTCACATAATTATTTTGCTGGAGAATTGATAGAAAATGCAGGCTTGAAAGGGTTTTCTATAGACAATGTAAGCGTAAGTACTAAGCATGCAAACTTCTTCATTGCTAAAAAAGGTGCAAAAGCATCTTCATTGTTTAGTTTAGTTCAGCATGTTAAGGAAAAAGTATATGACAAATATGAAGTAAATCTAGAAGAAGAAATTCAGTTTATTGGTGAATTCACCTAAATGGAAAACGAATTTAGCATCCAAGAAAAAAATTCTTTAAGATCATTCCTTATTTTTACTTTTTTACTTATAGTCATGTTGTGCATAGGTTTTTCAATTAATTCCTCTTATTTTAAAGTTAAAACTATTGAAATAAATACTACTTCATCCAAGTACAATATTTCTGACTTCTCTATCGAAGCATTAAATAAATCTATATGGTTAATTAATGGGGATACTTTTCTTAATAATCGCATCAAATTCCCAACTATTGAAAATGTTACAGTTTCTAAAGAATATCCTGACAAAATAATCCTGAACATCACAGAGTACGAAGAGCTGTTAGTTGTAACAGATTTAAGAGGGAGTATTCCGCGCAGGACTATACTTTATAAAAATGGATTAGAGGTTGTATCAGCTGATATAAACAATTTACCAACTATATCGATACTGAATGGACCTGTGCAAGCAGGTTTCAATGGAGAACTGATATCGATGATGATGACTTTGAAAAACTACGAACTGGACCTATCTACATTTGTATTTAATTATGATGGTCAAAGCATTGTAGGAGAGTACAGAGAAACTACTATTGATTGCGGACCCTCTATTGATCTCGGCATAAAGGCAGCTGCACTCGGTTCTCTACTTGA
>ERZ802830.4031-NODE-4031-length-11999-cov-6.08657_pt1 | contig 11999 bp, 12 predicted proteins | sample MGYA00345654_ERZ802830 | MGnify/ENA primary metagenome ERZ802830 (study PRJEB30503, sample SAMEA104212375) | marine metagenome | biome: Westerlies Biome; feature: [SRF] surface water layer (ENVO:00010504) within the epipelagic zone...; material: water... | reverse complement strand
AGAATAAAACGCACCTGATCATGGGTTGGAAGCTCGGTGAAAGCGCGGACCTGACAGCGATGCTTGAGGCACAGTTGGTAGCGTCAGTGTTGATGGAAAACAGTGCCTCACCGTTAATGCACTATTTGGAAACTACAGATCTCGGTTCCGCACCCTCCCCTTTATGCGGCTTAGAAGAATCGATGCGTGAGATGGTCTTTTGCTGCGGCATCGAGGGCAGTGATATCACTCATGCTTTGGCTTTTGAGGCTGCGGTTCTGGACTGCATTAACAGTGTTGCCGAGCACGGTATCGCTGCCGAGAAGGTCGAGGCCATCCTGCGGCAGATCGAGCTTCATCAGCGTGAGGTCGGTGGCGACGGCATGCCCTATGGGTTGAATCTGATGTTACGAGCCTTGGGCGCGGCCACTCACTATGGCGATGCCGTGTCTGCGTTAGATTTGGAGCCAGTCATTGCCACGCTCAGAGCGCGTCTTGCGTCTCCCGACTATATCCCCTCGCTCTTGCGGCGTTTGCTACTCGACAACCCTCACAGAGTGCGCCTGGCGGTTGAACCCGACGCAACCCTGTCAGCGCAGCGCGACGCCGCTGAGACCGCGCGACTCGACGCCATGAAAGCCAGCCTCGATGAGGCGCAAACAGCGGACGTACTCGATCTAGCAGCGCGCCTACGGGAACGGCAAGCACAGAAAGACGATCCCAACGTGCTGCCACGAGTCGCACTGACCGACATACCGGCCGAAATCCCCTCCCCCATTCCCGACATCACACAAACCGTGGCACCTCATTATCGCTACACCGCAGGCACTAACGGGCTGGTCTATCAGCAATGGGTCAGTCAGCTACCCGCGCTCACCGATGCAGAGCAACAACATTTGCCGCTGGTGACCGGGCTCATGGCAGAAGTGGGTACGGAAGGGTTAACGTATTTGCAAGCTCAGGATCGTCACTCCGCAACTGTCGGCTCACTCAGTGCGTCGATCAGTAGCCGAGCGCATCGGGAGGACGAACAATCCTGTGATCGCTACCTCGTTTTATCCTCAAAGGCCCTCGCCGACCGGATAGACGAGCAACTGGCATTAATGTCAGATACGTTGCAGGGGGCACGCTTCGACGAGCACACGCGCATCCGAGATCTGATCAGCCAAATTCGGGCGCGCCGCGACCAAGGGATTACGGGAAGCGGTCATGCCCTCGCCATGAGTGCCGCTTGCGCTGGCATGAGTCCGCTAGCACGTCTTTCACATGAACAGGGCGGCCTCGAGGGGATTCGGAGAATCCGCGCACTGGACGACAGTCTCCAGTCTGACAGTGAACTTGCCTCGCTCGCCAGCTCACTGGGGGCTATCCAGCAGAAATTAGCCTCAGCAGGCGGGCGTCAACTGTGCACCATTGCCGACGAACCCAATATTGCAGCTGCGAGCCTCGCTGCCGAATCCGCAATGGGCGCGCTCAGCAGCTCAGAGACAAGCGTCTGGAGCTGTGCACCTATTCGTGAACAGCGTCAGGAAGTCTGGGTCACCAATACTCAGGTTAACTTCTGTGCTCGAGCCTATCCTACCGTGCCCTCAGGGCACCCCGACGCGCCCGTCTTGACGGTGCTGGGTGCTTTTCTTCGCAACGGGTTCTTACATCGCAGCATTCGAGAACAGGGAGGCGCTTATGGCGGCGGTGCCAGCCATGACGCCAACCTTGCCGCGTTCCGTTTTTTCTCTTACCGCGATCCGAGATTGGCTGACACTCTGGCTGATTTTGATGCGTCTCTAACGTGGTTAATGGAGACTAAGCACGATGCACTCGCGCTTGAGGAGGCCATTTTGAGCGTCGTAGCCAGCTTGGATAAACCAGGTTCTCCCGCAGGTGAAGCAAAACAACATTTTCATGAGTGTTTGTTTGGGCGAACGGCAGAGCATCGAAAAATATTTAGAGCCGGTATTGTTAATACCCAAATTGACGACATGAGAAGAGTGGCTGACACCTATCTTAGAGGCGATTTAGCGAGCACGGCGGTGGTGACGCATGTCAGCGGCGCCGCTGAATTGGCCCAGCGTGGCATCGAACTCACCCGACAGGACCTGCTGTAACCGATAACGCATAGCCAGTACCTGTCGTAGACCACGCCGAGAGAAACTGTGCCTTCGGCCAAACCACTGCACCTAGCGATGGGTCTGCCAATGCGACCTGATTGCCAACCATACCGGTCAGCACACTGTAGTGTGGGCCAGAGGGCAGGTCGAGATACACCACCACTGGCAGACTGACTTGCGCCAAGCCTCGCGCGGTCAATCGATGCAGGGTGGCGCGCGCACCCACAGCAGCCGCCATCGCAACAAGCTGACCGAGGCTATATCCCCGGGTGTGTACACGATGCCATTCCTGCCGACTCAATTCCGGCACGGTCTGTGTCAGTTCGAGCAACGTGGCGGGGCGCCGCAGCCTTAACTGTAATAAGGTCGCCAGCGCAGCAGGGCCGCAATCAAAACTATCCCCCTGAAACACCACCGAGGCCGGAAAGGTTCTGATGGGTTGTGTTTGAGCGGTGGGCGTGGTCGCGCTGCACAACACGGCGGTGACCAGCACCATTGCTAGGCGCCAGCAGCCACTTTTACCCACCAAAATCGGCGAGCGCTCCGGTATCGAGCGCCCGCCTATCCCCTGCTGAGTTGGCAAGATGCCCAATGTCACTGTGGGCACTCGCCATTCACGCACGATCACTGCCCGCACTTTTGATGTCCGGAGTCTCCCGACAAGCGGTATCAAGTCGCTCGGTGGTGCCCACGCCCATCGCAAGACTCTCACCGGCGGTCACCGGACGTCAGCGTTTATCGGCGGCTTCAACAGCGCAGTGATGCAGCCAGACCACAATCGCCACTGTGACACCACAGAACACGATAATGGCCACGGCCAATGAGACCGCGCCGGCGAGCAGCCAGGTGACTGATGCCCATAACAACGCCCACATCAAGAGTATGGGTAGAATCCGCACCGCAAAATAGTGCTCACGGAACTGTGTACGGGTATCTCGTCGAAGCTTTTGTTGTAATTGCTTGACGGCGTTGTCTGACGACTCGAAGTCCACTCCCACCACCTCAAGGCATGTCGAATGCGGGTGCATAATTGGCGTAGTGCGGGACATAAACCCCCCAATAAAAACTGGCCAACGCAATATCAATTGCTGCGACACCGATGACAAAAGGCAGCACGCGACCGCGCACTTGGGTCGCTTCTAATAGTGACACTGTGCGCGACTGCTCGTCGCGCAAAGGTGACTGGGCAATCTGCAGCTGCGATGTTTCAAAGGCCAACGGGGCTGCTGCCATCGGTGTAATCGCCTGACTCACCGGTGCGGCGAGCACAGCGCAGCATCCCGAGAGAAAAATCCATTTTTTCATCAAACTTACTCCTTTATTAACTGATGCCATCCGTTTAACAATGGCGCGAAAATCGGTACCGAAGCGAAGAAGCAAGACACCGACTTGACCGCTAGCGTGTCAAATACACAGTTGCTCTGCCACGTCAGTGGCGAGCACAATCCAACACTGGCAGGTTTAGATCAGAAACACAGCGAGGACATCACCATGCATGTGAAGCGAGTGGCCGGCGCACTGGGCGCCGAATTGAAAGCGGTCAATTTAGGTGAGGGGCTCGATACCGAACTCGCTCAGACGCTTCGCGCTCTGCTGAATGAGCACGAGGTGCTGTTTCTCCGTGATCAATCGATCACACCCGCAGATCAAAAAGCACTTGCCGAGATTTTTGGGCCCCTGCAAACCCATCCTGCCTATCAGACTGTTGAGGCCTTTCCTGAGGTCATGATTCTAGAAAGCACGCGAGAAAATCGCTCTAAAATAGAACAATGGCATTCAGACATGACCTTCCGGGTACACCCGCCCTCCGTAACAGTGCTCCGCGGAATGACCATTCCAGAGGTTGGCGGCGACACCTTGTTTGCCAGCATGACAGCCGCCTACGATGGGCTCTCAGTAGGCATGCAGGAGTATCTGGCAGACTTAGTGGCCGTGCATGATTTTAGCCACGGCTTTAAAGAGAGCCTGAGTGCCCCCGGTGGCCGTGAACGACTCGCCGATGCGGTCGCTGCCAATCCCCCCACTCGTCATCCTGTCATTCAGACCCACCCAGAAACGGGCAAAAAGGTCTTGTTTGTGAATCCGCTGTTCACCACTCACATCGAAGGCTTGCCCTCGCTGGAATCCAGTGAGGTGCTGCATTTTCTCTGGCGCCATGCCAGCCTCCCCGAATTTACCTGCCGATTTCAGTGGCAGACCAATTCTCTGGTGCTATGGGATAACCGCAGCACCCAACACAAACCCATCAACGATTTTTTTCCGGCCACACGGCGCTTACATCGAGTGGTCAGTGAAGGGGATCGCCCCTACTGAACTGAAACGATCGGCACCTGTGGGTGGCATGATGCTGCAATGACCCCAATCAGTCACAGCAGACGCCTTGGCCTCCCAGTGGTCTCCGTGTCGACCGACTTTCCCCCCAGTGCCACCAGCCCTAACTGAACAGGATCAGTTCACTGCCCCTGCTCGCGAATAGTGGCCACGTAATGCTCAACCTCACGTTTGACCATGGGCGCAAACAAGTACAGGGCCAATATATTAGGGACTGCGATCAAGAAGACCATCGCATCAGAAAAGTCGAGTACCGCTGACAGTTCGAGCATGCAACCCAGCGCAATAAAGCCACAAAAAACCAGTTGAAAGATCAGCGCACGGAGGCGGCCCTCTCCGACCAAATAGGTCCACCCTTTCAACCCGTAGTAGGACCACGCGAGGGTTGTTGAAAAGGCAAACAGCAATGCCGCAACGGCAATCACGTAGGGCGCCCAGGCAAAGTGCCAAGCGAATGCCGCTGAGGTTAACTCAATGCCCGCCAGACCTGCCCCCATCAAGTTATGGGGCATTGCGGTGGTGAGGATTACCAACGAGCTCAAAGAACAAATCACGACCGTATCAATGAATGGTTCGAGTAGCGCGGTAATGCCCTCTGATGCGGGGGCTTCTGTTTTCACCGCAGCATGAGCAATAGAGGCCGAACCGATTCCCGCTTCGTTCGAGAACAAGGCGCGCTGAAAGCCGATAATCACTGCGCCCAGCGCCCCACCCGATGCCGCCTGGCCAGTGAATGCCTCAGAGACAACCTGCTGCAGCGCCCCTGGCAGGTACTCAGCACTCAGCGTAATGACAATCACACAGCTCACCACATAGAGCACGGCCATGACCGGCACCAAGATAGCCGCCACTCTGGCGATCGACTGAATACCGCCGATAATCACAGCTGCCACGATGGCGGCAAGACCCAAGCCAAACAACCAACCCATGTCGACCAGCGCCGATGACTCGCCTCCGGTGATCACCAGTACCTGTGCATAGGCTTGATTCGACTGAAACATATTGCCGATACCCAAACAGCCAATCACCAGGGCCAGCGCATAAAAAGCGCCCATGCCTTTTCCCAGAGAAGGCCATCCCCGCTCACGGAAATAGCTCTCGAGATAAAACATGGGGCCGCCCGATACCGATCCATCGGCGTTGTAACGCCGGTATTTGACACCCAGCGTGCACTCCACCAACTTGGTAGACATAGATAGCAGGCCAGCCAAAAATAACCAGAACGCGGCGCCAGGGCCACCGAGCGAAATCGCAACGGCCACACCGCCAATATTACCGACGCCGACGGTGCCAGAAATGGCCGTGGCAACCGCCTTAAAGTGGCTGATTTCGCCCCGAGCGGTCGGATCCGCAAAGTCTCCTTTAACGTGACGGATCGCCAAACCCAGAGCGCGTAAATTGATGAACCGCAAATAGACGGTAAAAAAAACGGCCGCGACCGCCAACCATATGACGATCAAGGGCACCTGTGTGCCGGCAACGGGGATGGCGTAAAACACCGCTGACGACAACGCCTCGGCTACCGGGCCTACGTGGGCTTCGACCCACTGATCAGGGGTTACACTCATAAAGATCAACTCACATCAAAGGGTTCACACCTCAGCAACCAAAACACCTGAGACAACAACGATCGACATCCCACAAACCCGGCTGCGCAACACACCGCATACCGCAATGCCTCGCTAAAACGGTTGGAAGCCGCCTGCCATGCCATCGGCGCTGTTGCCGAAAGCAACGCTGGTAAGCTCTCGTCATTACTGCCCACACTATCGGCCACAGCAGGATTATCGGTCATTTTGCTGAGGCCGCCAACGCGGGTCAGCATGACCATCACTGTCCGCTACGGTCCGTGCTAAAACGGAAAGACTCGTGGGAGTAGCAGCAACACCACACTTGAATAAGCCAGCGATACCAACCAACCAAATCGAATGTAGTCTTGACGCGAATATCCGCCGAGGTTCTGCACCATCAGATTCGTGGCGTAGCCATAGGGGGTTAAAAACGAGGCACTGCCCGCCAGTGCCACTGCCATGACAAATGCCATTGGCTCGAGGCCCGTCGTGACGGCAATGGAGTATCCGATGGGAAACATCAGTGCGGCAGCGGCGTTATTGGTCATCAGCTCTGTCATAGCCAACGTCAAGCCGTAAATCAGTACTAACATCATTGTTGGCGAGAGCGCCGCGAGCATTGGGGAGAGACCCAGCATCGCCGTTTCCATCAATCCTGAATTCAGTACAGCCTGTGAAATGGCCAGCGCTGAGGATACGATCAACCACATCTCGAAAGGGAAGCGTCGGCGTAATTCAGCGGCGCTGAATAGTTTGAGCGACAACATCAGCAGCAACAGAAACATTAACCCTGTCGACAAAGGTACCCAACCGGCGATAGAGCAACCCACTGCTGCGGTCATTCCCAATGCGGTGATGACGCTCTTTGTCGTCGAAAGGCTGTGGCTGGCAACACTGTTGTCGACAATTAAAAAATTTCGGCTCAAATTACTGCGCTTGTGGAAGTCTGCTCCCACCGCCAGCATCAGCGAGTCACCAGCTCGTAGCGAGATGTTGCCCAGCTTTCCTGACAACCGCTCGCCATCGCGATGAAGACCCACGACGGCTGCATCAAAACGTGACCGGAACTCACTTTGCTTAATCGTCAGGCCGATCACCGGCGCACCGGGTAACAAAACCACTTCGGTTAAGTTAGTGCCTAACAACCCTTGGTTCAGCGCAAAAGAACGCAAGCCGTGGAAGCGCTCTAAAATACCTACCTTTGTAACGTCACCTGAAAAAATCAGTCGGTCACCCGCCTCTAAATATTCATCTGGCATGACCGGTGTCATCGATCGCCCTTGCCGCACTACTTCCACTAGAAATAAATCACCAAGATCTCTCAGTCCGTTTTCCAATACGGTATGACCCGCCAGTCGAGAGTCATCAGCGACCACCATCTCGATCAAGAAATCATGGGTTTGAGCGTTCGCCTCGTGACTGGCTGGGAGCACCCGGTGCATCAATAACATCGCTGCCAATCCTGCTATCGCCGCCGGCAATGCCACGGGTAAAAAGGCAAAGAAGGCAATGCCGCTGCCGGTTAAGTCCTCTAAAAAACTGCTGACGATGAGATTGGTAGAAGTCCCGATCAGGGTCAGAGTCCCGCCGAGAATGGCCGCATAAGAGATGGGCAATAAGATCTGGCTTGCGGCATGGTAAGGATTCTTTCGTAACGTACCGGCGAGTGTTGCAACCACGGCGGTGTTATTCACGAAAGCAGAAAACAACATGGTCATACCAGACAAACCTAAAAGGGTTTTAGGTAACGATCGCCGGACGACATATCGAGACAAGGACAACAACCACGGCAGCCGCTCAAGGCCAACGGACACCATCATCAGCAGCAGCAAAGTGACGAGCCCTTCATTGGTTGCCTTCGACATGACAGTCGACAGGTCAATCGGGCCCACCATCACACAGGCCGCCATCGCTGCCGAGAACAATAGCGGCGGCGACCATCGGCTGAATATGAGACACCCGATTAATGCCGCTACAATCAGGGCAATTAACACCTGCTCCATGTATTTTCTGCTTCCGTCTTGATAGACCGCCAGAATACGCGTTCTTTAGGTGACAGAAAAAGGCCCAAATCTGGTCATCCTCCCGCTTCACCGATAGAATCCGTGCTGTAGATTTGCCACTAAACTGCACTGCGACGCAGTAAAAACTGCGTTGTTATCACACCAAAAGGAGACCACGATGCTTGCATATACCACTCTTGGCGTCACTGACTTTGAGCGAGCCAACACCTTCTATGCGTCGTTATTCAGCATCATCGATGTCGGCCACGTCATGGGCAATGAGCGTATCGCGCTCTATGGAACCGATGTGCAAAACCCAATGCTGGCCATTTGCATTCCTTATGATGAGAAGGTAGCCAGTGTCGGTAATGGCACGATGGTAGCGATCCGTGCAGGCAGTCGAGCAGCCTGTGATGAGCTATACGCCAAAGCGATCGCCTTAGGCGCGACCTGTGATGGCCCCCCGGGGGAGCGCGTGCCTGATTTCTTTTATGGCGCTTATGTTCGCGACCCCGATGGCAATAAACTGTGCTTCTGTCAAATGGGAGCTGGCTAAGGCGCTGGCATTGGTAACGAATTCTTAACCATCGGATACTTTTTGTTATGCGTCCTGTCCCTCATCTAGCCTGTATCGCTCTAGCAAGCCTCGTCGCACTCTACAGCACCATCACCTCGGCCCACACCAAGACCGATGTGGTCACGGTTGACAACGGCGATACGATTACCGGTGCCATCGACTCGATGAGTGCCGGAAAATTAGCCCTCAACACCGACTATGCCGGCGTGATCAAGATTAAATGGCGTGAGGTCCAGCAAATTGACAGCCGTTACGTCTACGAAGTGCGTCTCGACGACGGGGAACGACTTTATGGTCGCTTCGCCAAGACAGAGGAGAGGAGTGTACTCACTTTCAAGGTTCGCGGCGGCCAGCGGCAACTGGATCTGGAGGATATTGTTGAGATTCGCTCTATCGAAGAGCAACTGGTCGATCAGTTAGATCTCAAAGTGACCAGCACTATTTATGCTGACCCGAACGCCGTTACGTTATCGCTGTCGACTTCTGGCACCTACGATACGCGGGGGGGACGTACGGGTTTTTCTGGGCGAATTGACGACAACCAGACAAAGGCCCTTAACGCGGAGGGTGACACGGTGAAGAACACTCTCAATAGCTCAAATTTCACCCTCTATCGCGAATTTTGGCGGTCGCGTGGTGCCGCGCAGTCCTATATCTCAATGCCTCGCGACTGCACGAGTTGCCGCAGCGTCGCCCTCTCGGGGGCGTCCTCTGGCTTTGCCAGAACACGGTGCGACAGTGCCATAATATTTTTGAGTAAGTTAATGGTCTTTTCATCGAGCCGAATTTCTAACGTTCGACGACGCTCTGGTGAATCTGGCAGCGGCATTGCCTGAAAGGCATGCAGTGATTTCACCTCGTCATAGACTTCCTCTGACAGCTCATCAATCGTCATCTCAGACTGTGGCCGGGGTACGATGAGCCCTCGCTCTTGCGCTGCTGCGGCAGTCGCGCTGACGATGGCCACCAGAGCAATCGCACTGAGCATCGCAATGTGAAGTCGTGTTACTGCCTGATGGTACATGCAGCTTCCCCTTATCTTTATCCCGCGGCTCGTCGCCGCTCAACAGCTTGAGCAAGATGATGCAGGGTCGCCGCTGTCTGGTCCCAATCCATACAAGGATCAGTAATACTTTTGCCGTATTCCAGATCATCGATATTCACCACATCTTGCCGGCCTCCCTCGATGAAGCCCTCCAACATTAACCCGACGATCCGATGATCCCCCCGCTCTATTTGCGACGCAATATCTTCAGACACGGCCACTTGTAGAGTGGGTTTTTTACGACTGTTGGCATGGCTGGCATCAATCATGATGGCCTCTGGCAATGATGCTTTGCGGAGCATGGCACAGGCATCATCCACCGAAAACATATCGTAATTGGGCTGTGGGCCACCTCGCAAAATGAGATGGCAGTAGGGATTACCCGCCGTTTCAACGATGGCACACTGCCCTCTTTTGGTGACAGACAAAAAGTGATGTGAATGCTGCGCTGCGCCAATGGCATCGACAGCAATCTGAATATTGCCACCGGTGCCATTTTTAAAACCTACCGGACAGGAGAGCCCGCTCGCCAGCTCGCGATGACTCTGGCTTTCGGTTGTCCGCGCGCCAATTGCACCCCAAGCAATCAGATCCGCGATGTACTGCGGTGAGATTAAATCTAAGTATTCCGTCGCGGTGGGCAGCCCCATGGCGTTGATTTCTAGCAGCAACCCTCTCGCTCGGCGCAGCCCCTCGTTCACGTCAAAAGAATTATCGAGGTGAGGATCGTTGATCAGTCCCTTCCAACCCACCGTCGTGCGCGGTTTTTCAAAATAAACGCGCATAACGACCAACAGCTGGTCTGAGACTGTCTTGTTCAATTCCGCAAGACGCCCAGCGTAATCAATTGCCGCTACCGGGTCATGGATCGAACAGGGGCCGACAACAACGATCAGACGATCATCCGTCTTCTCGAGAACAGATTGAATCGCACCACGAGACGCCGTGACGTGCTCCGCAACGCCGCCTTGAGCAGGCATTTCTTCGATGAGTTGTTCGGGGATTAATAACTCGCGCAGATTGCGAATGCGTAAGTCATCAGTATTCGTCGACATGAGTGGGGCCTCGTTACCAAGATCAATAAAACCGCCGCAGGATAACACTGACAGGCCCCTAATCTGGGGCCAAGTATTCACTTTCTGCCAGTAATTGATCCACCAGGCGGCCAATGCTGTTGGGAGTGACTAAGTGGGCTGCATACCAGGTGTGTAGACAACGGATGCGGTGCAACCCAGTAATGCCACCTATGCCACGTTCATCCAGTGCCTTTATCATGTTCTGGCTGGTCAGCAACAGCACTTCCTCAGGCAGGAGATAGCGCTCACGTTCACGTTTGTAGCGCGCATGGTCCTGCTCCAGCTCGTTTTGTAGGTCCGACGACTCATCCACACGGGCCTGAAGGCGTGCGATCCAGCCCGCCGCCTCCAAACGATCGATTCGCAAGCACAGAGTGGCATCGACCAACCAGTAAAGCGTTGGAAACGGCTTATTATCGACCACAGACGCAACACGAATCACGACCGGTGACCCCGTTGGGTCGAGTACCGGAATGGCCCTTAAGCCACGGGGTGCTCGCCCCAAAAGGCGGGCAACTTGCTGGCACTGATCGTCGGTTGGGGCGCATTCTGAAGCTGTCTGCATGGGTGTGATCATACCATCGAGAATCATTGACCCGGGCACCTTCTGAGAGTACGGTGCTCCCCGTTAGGTGCCTACCAGCTTACGGGTTTGGGTAGGTTAAAAGGGAAGTCCGGTACAAGAACATCGAGCCCGGCGCTGCCCCCGCAACGGTCATCACATCTGTGACAGCCCGATACCTGCCTGACGAAACCTCAATATGTGGAGCGGAGGGCTCCTGTAGGGTCGCGTCTCCTAGGTGCATGTCTTTGTGCGCTATTAGACGTTTCCTGTCTGGCTCCCTCTCCTCCTTGTCGGTGAATTGTTGGGCTCGCGTCAACGCGAGTCCTGATAAGAAGGATGCTTTAACATGACAGGTCGACCGCAAAACACGCCCTCCTCACATCACCTCCGCAGCTACCGTCAGCGGCGACCGGCTAACCCGTGGCTCATGAGCGCATTATTAGCGCTACCTTTGGGTCTCTGCCTGACCAGCCACACCATCGCACAGACCACCGAAGCGCCCGCTGCAATCGAGGAAACCGTGATTGTTGCATCCCGAGTGGCTGACCTGTCACATCAAGTCGGCGTGTCGGTGAGCGTCTTGGATCGAGACGATATTTTGTCGCTCGGATATCCGGATTTAGGGTCGCTGCTCGATACGCAACCCGGCGTCACGGTGACAATGGATGGCGGCTTTGGGAAAGCCGCGGCAGTGCGCATTAGAGGCGAAGAAGGTTTTAGAACACGGCTTGTGCTGGATGGCAT
>ERZ802830.4030-NODE-4030-length-12000-cov-9.55337_pt1 | contig 12000 bp, 12 predicted proteins | sample MGYA00345654_ERZ802830 | MGnify/ENA primary metagenome ERZ802830 (study PRJEB30503, sample SAMEA104212375) | marine metagenome | biome: Westerlies Biome; feature: [SRF] surface water layer (ENVO:00010504) within the epipelagic zone...; material: water... | reverse complement strand
ATATTTTCATCTCCAGATAATTCTATTTTTTCTAAATTAAAACTAGTATTGTTTGTCGAAGAATAGATCGCATCATATCCACAACTGTTCACTAAAAAAATTATACTAATTAAAAAAGATTTAAATTTCATATTTTTCATTTTTTATATTATTAAGTTTATTAACTTATTTGGAACAAAAATTTTTTTTTTTATTTTTTGGTCATTAATAAATTTATTTATTTCAGTATTTTCATTAATTAAGCTAATTAATTTTTTCTCTGTTAAATCTCTTTTTGCAATAATTAAACCTCTTTTTTTACCATTAATTTGGATAACATAATTTATATTTTCTTGAAATAAGAAGCTTTTCTCTATTTTTGGCCATTTTATTTCTCCTTTATAATTTATTAATTCTAAACTTTCGTTTGTAAAGTGTGGAAGAACAGGCATCATAACAGTTAAAATTTTTGAGTAATTATTGATCAAATTTTTTTTTGTATATTCATTTTTAAGAACACTTGTTAATTCAGAATATATTTCATAAAAATTTGCTATTATTTTGTTATAACTAAAATTAGCTAAATTATTCGTTACATTATTGATAAAATGATTTGTAATTTTATCTAAATCATTATTTGCATTCACTTTAAATTCTTTTTTTATATTATTTAATACAAGGAAATTAAGATTCCAAATTTTTTGAATAAATTTATATGACGCTTTAATACCTTCGTCAGACCACTGAACATCTTTTTCTGGTGGACTATCTGACAAAATAAATAATCTTGCTGCATCTGCTCCAAATTCATTAATTATTTTTTCTGGGTCAATTATATTTCTTTTTGACTTTGACATTGATTCTGAAGGACCAACTTTTATTTCTTGAGTTTCATCGTTTTCTAAAAATTTTTTACCATTAATAGTAATTAATTCATCAGGACTTATCCAATTACCTAAATTATCTTTGTAAGTTTCATGGCAAACCATGCCTTGGGTGAATAAGCCCTCAAAAGGTTCTTTTAGGTTTATTTTATCATTTTTGTAAGATAATGCGTTCATGAAAAATCTTGAATATAATAGATGTAGAATTGCATGCTCTACTCCACCAATATATTGATCAACGGGCATCCAGTACTTAATCTCCTCACTATCAAATCCATAATCTTTTTTATTTGGACTACAAAATCTTAAAAAATACCAAGAGGAGTCAACAAAAGTATCGAGTGTGTCGGTTTCTCTTGTGTAATTTTTTTCTTTAATAATGATATTTTTCCAAGTCTCATTGGTATCTAATGGATTCCCATTAGTTTTGAATTTGTCTATTTTTGGAAGCTCAACTGGCAACAAATCTAGAGGCACTTTTTTTGGATCGCCCTTATCATCATACATAATAGGTATAGGACATCCCCAATATCTCTGTCTGGATATACCCCAATCTTTAAGCCTAAAATTTATTTTTTTTTTCCCCAGATTCTTTTTTTCTAAATAATCTATTGTTTTAGTTATTGATTCTTCGGGACATTTTAGTCCATCTAAAAAAGATGAATTAAACATATAGCCTGACTCAGTGTATGCTTTATCTTTTACTCTAAATTCTTTGTCTTCATTTTTTGGGGTGACAACTGTTGTTACTTTTAAACTATACTTAATAGCAAAATCTAAATCTCTTTGGTCATGTGCTGGACAGCCAAACACAGCACCTAAGCCATAATCCATTAAAACAAAGTTAGCAAAATAAACTGGAACTTTGATATTTTTATTTAGTGGATTAATTGCTTGTAGATTAGTTTTAAAGCCAATTTTTTCAGCATTTGCCAGAGACTCTTCTGTTGTTCCAGTTTTAGAGCATTCTTCTTTGAATTCTAAAAATTTTTTGTCATTCTTGTAAAGCTCAGCTATAGGATGATCTATTGACAGTGCTAAAAAGGACATACCAAAAAGTGTATCAGGTCTTGTTGTATAACATTCTATTTCTTTTACATCGTTAGACCCTGTTATTTGAAATTTTACTTCGCAACCAAAAGATTTTCCAATCCAATTTTTCTGCATCACTTTGACCTTGTTTGGCCAATTTTTTAGTTCATTAAGATTATTTAATAATTCCTCAGAGAATTTTGTTATATTAAAAAACCATTGATTAAGTTTCTTTCTTTCAACAATAGCTCCAGAGCGCCAACCTTTACCATCAATAACTTGCTCGTTAGCTAAGACCGTCTCATCAACTGGATCCCAATTAACATAATTTTCCTTTCTATAAACAAGACCTTTATCAAACATTTCTAGAAAAAATTCCTGTTGATGTCTGTAATATTCTGGAGAACATGTTGATATTTCTCTATCCCAATCAATTGAAAGTCCTAATTTTTTTAGTTGTGATTTCATTACTGAAATATTTTTTTCAGTCCAGGATTTTGGGTCTAAATTGTTTTGTCTAGCTGCATTTTCAGCCGGCATACCAAAAGAGTCCCATCCCATTGGGTGTAAAACATTAAAACCTTGAAGTGATTTATATCTGGCCAGTACATCACCTATAGTATAATTTCTTACATGCCCCATATGAATTCTTCCTGAGGGATAAGGAAACATTTCCAAACAATAAAATTTTTTCTTTGACTTATCTAATTTTGTTTTGAATATCTTATTTGTATCCCAATATTCCTGCCATTTATCTTCAATAACTTTAAAATTATACTTTTCCATAATTCAACTGATCTATTACTAATAAATTATTTTGAATTATTCATCGATACCTTTTTCATTTCTTGTAAAAGCAGGCATGTTGAAAGGTTCTTTGTTAGCTTCCATATCTGATTGACTTATTTTTGCTGCCTCTTTTAATATAGCAAGTTTAATTTCACCTGCCAATGTAGAGTCTATCTTTTTTATATTGCATTTATTTTTTTCATCACAAACTTTTTTATGAATAATTACATTAATTCCATCTGCTCTAATTTCATTAGATAAAAATCTAACAGTTATTTTTAATGATTCATTTTTAGAAGAATTTTCGTCAGAGAACCAATCAGTGATTATAATTCCACCAGAGTAATCGACATTACTAAAAGGAGTGAAATCTAACAAATCAATAGAAGCTCTCCACATTTCATTAGAAGATGCAAATTCAAAAGTTCCACCACCTTTTTTTTTACCACCCATAACTCTAAATCCTCTTCCTTCCTCAATATTTTTTTTAACCCTTTCATTTACATTAGGATCAATCTTTCTTGCATCTGCAGGCTTATAAATTCCACAGCTTGATGTTAAAAAAAATAGTAGGACCAGTGTTCCATTAAAGACTTTAAAAATTATTGATTTGTAAGTCATTTTAGATAAAATAAATTAAACCTTAAATATCACCAAAATTTATTAAAAAAACATTTAATTCTGTTGCATAAATGCAACATATTCACTTAAAAAAGCAATATTTTAGAGTGTTACAGCTTTAAAACAGCGATTTATGCTAAATAACCACTGTTATTAATATTAATAATAAAAACAAAGGAGAAAATATGGATAACATTAAAAAGATAGGGCTTACAGCTCTAGCTGGTTCTCTTGTAGCTGTTTCTGCTGCTAACGCTGGTGCATTATCAGTAAGTGGTGGAGCTAAATTTGGTTACGCTGCAAGTGACGGAAATGAAGACTTAGAAACAGATGGTAATAGATTTGGTATGCAAAAACTAATTTCATTTAGTGGTTCAGGTGAGTTAGATAATGGTAATACTATTTCTTTAACACATAATATGGCTGTAACAGGATCTTTATCAACATCAGTACTTAAGTACGACATGGGTGATATGGGTTCTTTAACGTACTCAGAAGACTCAGGTGACGTAGGTATTGGTAAAATCGACGACATAATGCCAACTGCTGAAGAAGAAGTAACAAACGGTATCGACGCTGATACTGCTTCAGGCGCTAACGAAGCTTTAGTAGGTAAAGTTGACGGTGGAATGACAGGATTTAACTATGTGTATACAATGGACATGGCTACAATCCAACTTGGTTATTCTCCAAAAACTACATCTGGAAACAACGATGACGGTAGTAACTCTGGTGCTGGTGGTAAAAAATCATCTACATCAATAGCTGTTACTGCAACTCCAATGGACGGTCTAACTGTGTTCGGTGGTACTGGTGATAAAGGTACAGGTACACAAGAAGACGATCACGATACATATGGTTTAAAATATGCATTCGGTCCAATTACAGTTGGTTACCAACATTCAGAAATCGATTTCGCTGCTACAACTAGCAACGATTTAGAAACTGATATGTTTGGTGTATCGTTCCAAGTTAACGACGACTTATCAATCTCTTACGGTGAGCAAGATACAGAAGCTGAAACTAGTTCTGTAGAGCAAGAAGTAAGTGGTATGTCTGTTGCTTACTCAATGGGTTCAATTTCAATTGCAGCTCATGCTAACGAAGGTAAGAACATCGCTAACCAAACAGCGAATGAGTCTACGCATACAGAAATTTCTATTAACTTCGCGTTTTAATTAGAAATTTATTATTATTTAAAGGCCCTATACAAAGTATAGGGCCTTTTTTTTATTCTTTTATTTTTTTGAGAAATGGAAGATATTCAATATAAGTTTCATATAAATTTACTGAACTTTTATAAACAGGTTCTCTTGCTTGTGAAATGCTAACAGTTTTAATGCCTGTTTTATTTTTTGTGTGATCTATGCAGTTATCCTCCCATTCAAGATTACAAAATTCAATCAATTTCCTTGTTTCATTTTCTTTATTGCTAACTAGCTCCTCATAACTACAGTCATAAATATAGTTCGGTATTTTTTTATGCCAAAAGTTCATTAATTCCTGGTAAAGCTCAACAAACCCAATCAGATGATCTTGATTATAGGTCCATGTGAGTGCAGATGCGTCAAACATATTTTTGTAAATTGATAAGGCTGTATCCTTAAGATTTCGCTTACAATGTATTATTTTTGCATCAGGGAAGAGTAGATTTATATGTCCAATCCACATAAAATTTAAAGGTGCTTTATCTAATATAATCGAATTGTTATCATATAATTTAAATTTTTCTAAAACCGCAAAGGAAAACTTATCAATATCTAAATTTTTAATCATTGCATCTTTTTTCAGATCAAGTTGATTATTTTTAAGAAATACATTTTTAAGAATAGGTAATTCTCCTGCACCAAAAATTTCAGAATGGGACGAGATGATTTGATGGATTAAAGTTGTTCCAGACCGTGGAAGACCTACAATAAATATTAACCTTGGTTTTTCTTTAGATTTTTTTACATTAAATTGATAATCTTTAAATTCCTCTTTAATTTTATTAAAAAGGTTAGTTTGATTATCAATATTTGCACTTTTATAAGTTTGAAACATATTTTCATTACCTTTGATAAAATAATCAGCTGATGTCTTATGATTTTTTTGATCTGTGTATGATTTAGCTAAGGCAAAACATAAAGTTGCTTTTTCATATAAAGATAATTTTTCATCTTTAAGTTTTTGGGTCATTAATGATTGATGCTCATCGTTTTCTGAGTAATTATTTATACTACTATACATTTTATGAGCTACGATATTATTAGGAAATTTTTGGTGTAACTGTCTTAATATTTCTTTTGATTTTTCAAAATCCCCTTTTATTTGAAATGCTCCAGCATAATTTATAAGTAAAGTTTCATGGTTATTGTTAACTCTAAAACCAGCATTATATAGATCTATAGCCTCATCAATTTTATTAAGATCACTTTTAAGATTTGCATAATTGACTAAAACACTTAAATTTTTGGGGTGAAGTTTTAAAGCACGACTAAAAACTTCCTCTGCTTTATCAAATTCTTCAGTTGCTCTATAAACTGTACCAAGATTGCATAATATACTCGGCGAGTCATTTCTTATTTTTAGGCCTGAAATAAAAACTGATTTAGCCATTTCTAAATTATTTAATTGTTTATAAGCAAGCCCAATAAAATTATAAAATGGAGTTTGAGTAGGATCTTTTTTTAATAATATTTGAGTTTTTTCAATTACTTTTTCAAAATTACCTGCTGCAAAAAGGTTTTGAATTTTTTTTAGTTCAGATTTAATAAAATTTATATCTAATTTTTTTATCATATAAAATCAACTTGATTTAAAATAAGAAATAGATGCTGCTCCTGATAAATTAAGTCTTCTAATACTTTTCATATTTGTTGTTTTCAATCCCCCCAAACATACAACTTTTTTTTTTGTATTTTTCATTAAATTTAAAAACCTGTATATTCCTAAGTAATTTTTGTTTTTGTTGGTAGCAAATAAAGGAGATATAAAAATATATTGAATTTTTTGTATTTCCTTAATTCTTATTTCTTTAAGATTATGCGCTGATCCTAGTAATTCAAATTTTTTTTTTAAATTAAACGTATTAAAACTGAGATTCTTGTTAAAAGATGGAATATATGCCCCGTCTAAATTGAGTTTAATAGCTAATTTAATATTATTACTTAGAAAGAATTTTAATTTATTAGCTCTACAAGCTTTTTTAATTTTTAAAATTGTTTTGGTATTAGGGCTTTCTTCATAATTTCTATATATTACAGATGTTTTTTTTGGTAATTTATCAATTAGATTATTATCAAATTTATCAAGATAACAATATAATTTAAAAAATTTATTATGCATAATTCAGTTCTTAACTTAATCGATATTGAAAATAAATTAAAGATTGCAAGTAAAGAATATGAAAAAAAACCAAAAATAGTTGCTGTTAGTAAAACTTTTCTTTTAAAAGATATATTGCCATTATTAGAGTATGGGCATAAAAATTTTGGTGAAAATAAAATTCAAGAGGCAGTAACTAAGTGGTCTGAAGTCAAAAATAAATACAATGATTTAAAGTTACATATGCTAGGAAAGGTACAAACAAATAAGGTCAAATATTTGATTCCCCTTTTTGATTATATTCATTCTTTGGATAATATAAGACTAGCAGAAAAAATTTCAAAGGAAGAAATTAAAAAAAATAAAAAGATAAAAATTTTTATTCAAGTCAATTTAGGTGATGAAGACCAAAAAAATGGTATAGCCTTAAATGATCTAGGAAATTTTTATGATGAATGCAAAAATAATTTAAATTTAGATATTATTGGCTTAATGTGTTTACCACCTAAAGAAGAAAAGCCTGAAAAATTTTTTCAAAAATTAAAAGAGCACTCTTTGAAATATAACCTACCTGATTTAAGTATGGGAATGTCTAATGACTTTGAAATAGCTGTAAAGTTAGGATCTACATATGTTAGAATTGGATCAAAAATTTTTGGTGAGAGAACTTAAGATATTTCAATCAAGTTATTTTTGTCTAAAATTTTGATTAAAATTTTCATATCGTTGAGGTTAATAGCGATACATCCAGCTGTTGGTTTATAATTTTTGGTTAGATGTAAAAATATTGCACTTCCAGCAAAAGGAATAATTTTTTTTAAATTATAATCTAATTCAATCAAAATATCATATTTATTGTCCCTTCTATACAATTTTTCATGTTTAATTTTATTAGAAGTTTTAATTAATCTATTATATTTTTTACTAATAGGATCATCACACCATCCCATGTTTTTTTTTATTTTTATTTTTTTTACTTTACAATTAAACTTTTTAATTCGATCAGGTCTATAAAATATTCTATTAAGCTTAAATTTTCCTATAGGAGTAGATTTATCACCTTCTTTTTTATTTTTTTTAAGACCTTTTTTGCCGATACAACATCTAAATTGAAAGTCATCAATTTCAAGTGTATGTTTATTCAAAAGTTTAATTATCATTAAGTATTATGTTAAATCAAAGTATATTTATTATTAATTCAAAAATATTGTATGACATTTTAAAAGAAGTTAAACACTTATTCAATTTTGATATTAATTTCATAAATGATAAAGATCTAGATAAAAAGAAATTTCAAAATTATGAAAATTTAATCTTTTTAGCTTTAGAGTCTGAAAAAGTAGAAAAAATCAAAAGCATAAATCAATCTAAAGTATTAATTTTAGAAAATTTGCCCATACCTTTAAAAAAATTAATTGAAAAAATTAATATATTAATTCTAAAAGATAGTTATCAGGCTCAGTCTGAGAAAATCATTAAAGAATATATTTTAAATTTGAACGATAGAACAATAATCAAAAATAATAAAAAAATTAGATTAACCGAAAAAGAATTAAAATTGATCCTCTTTCTTAATTCAAAAAATGGACCACAAAATATTATTAATCTTCAAAATGAAATCTGGGGTTATAAAAGTAGTTTAGAAACTCATACAGTTGAGACACATGTTTACAGATTAAGAAAAAAAATTGAAACAGAATTTAAGGATATGAATTTTATTAATAGTAATAAAGACGGTTATTTTCTATAATTACAGTTTCTTTTGTATATCTATATTAAAACTTATCACTATTCTGTCTTCATTAGATAAGTTTTCTTCAACAGAATGATGGAAATAAGATGGAAAAATTAATAAAAGACCTTCTTGAGGTGTGAAAGTTATTGCTTCAATATTTAATTCATTTTGTTCAGATTTTCTTGGTGCTTTAATTAATCTTTGATCAAGGGGATCGTAAAATTTTATTTTACCACAATTCTCTTTTGCTTTAACATAATAAGCAGCACTTAAATGACAGTTTGGATGAAAGTGTCTTACATTATAGGAACTTTTTCTATTAATTATTGACCACATACCCTCAAAAATTATTTCCTCAGGTTTACACTTCCAAGCATAATCTTTTGTAATAATTTCGAAAAGAACTGGAGAGATTGAGTCTGCAAATTTTTTCGCTATTGGACTTTTAGCTATTTGCCAATATGGAGAGTGCCAACCACCTCCAGCATTAGATGCATTAACACCTTTAGTGTCATTTTTCTCAAGATTATAAATATAATCTTGTAGCTCTTCATTTAATTTTTCATAATCATCAATTTGGCATTGAAAAATAGGACTTGGGAAAAGTTTGTGAATTTTTTTATTAGGCATTTAAATTCTTGCTCCTAAAATTTGAATCACTTTTGAAGAAAGTTTTGTACCTTCCTCTAAACATTCGTTTATTGACATCTTTTTAATATACCCATTTAAAAACCCTGCTGCAAATGAATCTCCTGCACCAGTTAAATCAACTATCTCCAAGTTTTCTTTTGCTGGAACTTCATAAATTTTTCCATTTTTAATGCCTATCGAACCGTTTGATCCTCTAGTTATAATTATAACTTTGTTTAAATTTTTTGCAAAAGAAATAACTTCATTAAAATCTTTTGTATTAATTAGGGACATTATTTCTTGTTCATTCGCAAAAATAATATCTAATTTATTTTTAACTAAATTTAAAAAACTCTCCCTATGTCTTTCTACACAAAACAAATCAGAAAGGGACATAGCTGATAAATTTGAATTTTGAATTGCTTTATCAAATGCCTTTTTTGGATCTCCCTCATCCCACAAGTATCCTTCTAAAAGTGTAATATCCGAGTTTTTTATAAGATTTTCATCAATATCATTTTCATTGATTTTTCCAGCAATCCCTAAATAAGTGCACATCGTTCTTTCTGAGTCAGGAGTAATCAAAATTAGGCAAGTACCAGTTGGTAAAGCTTCTTTTTTCTTATTGTATAAATATTTAACATTTTCTTTTTGTAAACCCTCTTCATATTTAGTTCCTAAATTATCATCTGAAATTTTCCCAATAAATCCAACTTTATTACCAAGTTGTGATAAACCAACTATTGAGTTGGCAACAGATCCACCAGAAACAGTTTTTTCAATTTTTAATTTTGATAACATTTCCTCAAACTCAAATTTACTAAAAATAAGTTTCATGGTGCCTTTTGTAAGTTTATTTTTTTCAATAAAATCATCTGGCACTTTACATATTACGTCTACTATTGCGTTACCAATTCCTAAAACCTTCATATTACATTCTGTCCCATTTAATATTTTGATTTATTAGAATTTTATCTTGAATAATACTTGACGGGAAAAGGTTTAATACTTTCATTAAGCTTTAATTGTCTTAACAGGTTTTTTTCTATTAGGGTAGCAAGAAGTACAAATTTTACAAGTTAAACCATAACAGTCCCTTGCTTTACAATATTCCCTGCCATAAAAAATTATTTGTAAATGGAGCTTATTCCATTTTCTTTTTGGGAATAATCTTTTCAGATCTTTTTCTGTTTGTGTAACATTTTTTCCATTAGTGAGCCCCCACCTTTGAGCTAATCTATGAATGTGTGTATCGACTGGGAATGCTGGATGACCAAAACCTTGAGACATCACCACACTTGCTGTTTTATGACCTACACCAGGAAGATTTTCTAGTTCTTCAAATGTTTTTGGCACTTTACCAGAGTGATTCTCTATCAATAACTTTGATAGATTATAAATACTCTTTGCTTTTATTCTAAATATTCCAATTTTTTTGATTAATTTTTCTATTTTTTTTCTTCCTAAATTTTTAAAATGAATAGGCTTATAATATTTTGGGTAAATTTTTTTAGTTACATTATTTACATTTACATCTGTACATTGAGCAGAAAGAAGAACAGATATTAGCAAAGTAAAAACATTCCTACTTTTTAGTGGCACATCTATTTTTGGATAAGTTTTATCTAAAATTTTTAAAACTTTTTTTGCTCTATTAATTTCATTCATTACTTAAAATTCATGAGATCTCTCATAGAATAAAGGCCAGGCTTTTTGTTTATTAACCATTTTGCAGCAGACAGTGCACCTTCTGAATATAGAGCCCTATCAAAGGCCTCGTGATTCAAGGTTATTATTTCTTTACCACTAGAAAATTTAACCTCATGTTCTCCAATAATTTCTCCTTTTCTTAAAGAATTAAAATTAATTTTTTTCCCATAAGGAAAACTCTTTTTATTCAAATATTTTTTACCAATGAGCTTGTAAAAATTTTTATTTTTTCCTACCGCAACTCCTTTTCCTAACATTAAAGCTGTTCCAGAAGGATAATCTTTCTTATGTTTATGATGAATTTCAAATATTTTGCTTAAATAATTTTTACCTAATGAGCTTGAAGCTATCTCGGTTAAATACATTAAAAGATTTATACCTAAGCTCATGTTTCCTGCTTTTAATATTGAAATTTTTTTTGAATATTTTTCAATCAAATTCTCCTCTTTTTTTGTAAAACCTGTAGTTCCAATTACAACCTTTTTTTTTAACCTAGATGCTATTCTAAGAATTTGAAAAGTACATTTTGGAATAGTAAAATCAATTATCACGTTTGCTTTTTTTAAAGCCTCTTCATTATTTAAAGATATATTAATACCATTAATTTTTTTTTTAATTTCCTTATTTTCTGTGAGAGCAATTAATTTAAAATTTTTATCAGAATTAGATGATTTGATGAGTTGTTGACCCATTCGTCCCATACATCCAGTAATCGCTAAGTTTATTTTTTTCATTTAAAGATAATGTACAAAACTAACACAATAGAGACAACAATTATAGACCAAATAGATAAATTCTTAAAAAATTGTTTTGATTGAGAGTTAGAATTTATAAACTCTGGTAAAATTAAAATTAAAACTAATAATAAAAAGATTGCGGGAATTATTTCTTCTAATCCCATTTTTTAGCTTTTCCAAAAGTCTTTGGCTTTTTGAAAAAATTTCTTAATACTTGGATTAGACTTTTCATTTTCTATTTGTCTAAATTTTTCTAATAAATCTTTTTGTTCTTTGTTTAAATAAACAGGAACTTCAGTCTTTACTTGTACGTATAAATCTCCATAATCACCTCTCCTCATAAAAGGCATACCTTTACCTTTTAATCTAAATTGTTTTCCATCTTGAGTTCCATCAGGTATCTTAATTTTTGCTTTTTTTCCATCAATTGTAGGTATTTCAATTGTTGTTCCTAAGGCTGCATCAGCAATAGAAATTGGAAATTCAAAAAATAAGTTTACATCAGATCTTTTAAAGAGCTCGTGAGATTTAACATTAACAAATAAATATAAATCCCCATTTGCACCTCCTCTAGTTC
>ERZ802830.4027-NODE-4027-length-12002-cov-5.23487_pt1 | contig 12002 bp, 10 predicted proteins | sample MGYA00345654_ERZ802830 | MGnify/ENA primary metagenome ERZ802830 (study PRJEB30503, sample SAMEA104212375) | marine metagenome | biome: Westerlies Biome; feature: [SRF] surface water layer (ENVO:00010504) within the epipelagic zone...; material: water... | reverse complement strand
GAAACCAAACTACATTTCGTCCCTGTCTGGCGAAACCCGTAAAGGTTTTAGGATTTAAATAATTTAAACTGTATTGGGGCTCGTCAATTGGAAGTCCTTCATAAATCTGTTGTAATTCATTTCTCACAGCCTCTCCTAGACTAGAATTCCAATCTTTTTCTGACATGACAATGTTTACGTGGTTCAAATTCCCACTTGACTCAGGTACATAGGCGTTTTTTCTGTCAATCTTATCCTGACAAGAAAGCAAAAAACTAATAACAATAAGAACCGTATACGTCAGTGTTTTCATTGGTAATTTGAGTTTATTGAGCTGTTCGCTTTTTAATTTATTCATTTAAGGCGGCAATTCCAGGGAGTGTTTTACCCTCTAGACTCTCAAGCATTGCTCCTCCTCCAGTACTAATATAACTCATTTTGGGAGCTAGTCCAAATTGCTTAACAGCAGCTACAGAGTCCCCTCCTCCTACCAGTGAAAAAGCTCCTGATTTCGTTGCTTCTCCTATGGATTCTCCGATGGAAATTGTCCCCTGAGCAAAATTTGGAAATTCAAATACCCCTAAAGGTCCGTTCCACAAAATAGTCTTGCACTTCAAAATAAGTTCGCGAAAAATTTCACAGCTTTTAGGTCCTGCATCCAACCCTTCCCAGCCGTCAGCTATGCTGTTACTCTCAAAAACTTTCTGATTTGCATCATTGCTAAAATCATCTCCTGCAATCACATCTACGGGTAAATGAATTTCAACGCCCTTTGCCTTGGCTTTTTCCAAAAGCTCAAGAGCATAGTCGCAATAATCTGGCTCACAGATTGAATTTCCAACAGTTCCTCCTTGGGCTTTTGTAAACGTATAAACCATTCCACCGCCAATGATTAGATGATCTACTTTGTCTAACAAGGATTCTATAATGGTAATTTTAGAGGATACTTTCGCCCCTCCCAGGATTGCAACAACGGGTGATTCCCCGTCTTTCATAACCTTTTCGATTGCTTTTACTTCACTTGCTAATAGAGAACCAAAGCATTTTTTGCCTTCAAAATATTTTGCCATTATAGTTGTGGATGCATGTGCTCTATGAGCTGTTCCAAAAGCATCGTTTACGTAAACAGTCCCTAAGCGAGCGAGTTGTTGAGCAAATGCTTCATCTCCTTTAGTTTCTTCTTTATGATATCTTAAATTTTCCATTAGTAAAACCTCTCTAGGCTTTAAAGCAGTCGCTTGTGCTTCGGCTTCGGCTCCTACAACCTGACTGCAAAAGTTTACATCTACCCCCAATATACTTGAGACTTCACTAACAATGTGCTCTAAAGATAACTTGGGATCCCTTCCATCAGGACGCCCCAAATGGGATAATAATACACAGCTTCCGCCTTGAGAAAGGATGTATTCAATTGTTGGTTTTGCTGCTTGTATTCTAGTTTTGTCCGTTACTTCTAATTCTTCGTTAAGCGGGACGTTAAAATCAACACGAATAACGGCGCGTTCATTTTTAAAGTTTTGCTGTTCTAAAAGTCGCATATTGTAAAATTTTGGGCAAAAATACGATAATGCAAATGGCTACGATAGCATTTTTAAAAGAAGTTCCACAAGCCCTTCATAAATGTGAACCAGTAACTGTATATTTACTCATGGTTTGGAAACATACAATCGGTCAGGAAAAAACTAAAAACCACTTATCCTACCTGCTTGAGTCTAATCAAGTTCCTCATGCTCAGCTATTTAACTCTGTTTGTGGGCGAGGAGGTCTTGTGCTAGCAATTGAGTTTGCTTTAGAATTATTGCAGATTTCCGAGGACCTTAAAGAGATCAAAGCCTTAGGTGAAATATGTCAAAATCCGAATCTACATTTTATTTATCCAGTTGTAAAAAGAGGAACTGAGAAGCTTGTCTACTCTAGTGATTATATTTCTGAATGGTACGAATTTCTAAATGAAAAGCCATATGGTGATTATACAGATTGGTTTGATCATATAGCTGTAGGGAATAAACAGGGTTTAATCGGTGTTTCTGAAATTGAAAAATTGCATCAGAGTTTATATTTAAAAGCTTTTGGGGGGGGAAATAAAGTCTGTGTGCTTTGGGGCTTGGAAAAAATGAACGCCGCTGCAGCCAATGCCTTTCTCAAGCTGTTGGAAGAACCACCCGATAACACGTATTTTATACTGTTGTGCGAGAGTGTCGAAAATGTCTTACCCACCGTACTTTCGCGTTGTCAAGAAATAACTTTAGGACCAATAGAAGAATCCGCATTAGCTCGAATGATCCCTGAGAATCAAGAGAATAATCTTCAGCTACTCAAACAGGCGGGTGGTAATTATAGTAAGCTGCTCACTCTAATTTCTGATAAGGAAGAAAAGGTATATGAGGCTTTTTTGGTCCAAGGTCTTAGAGCTGCATTTAAAGCAAAGGGGAATAAAAATGTTGTGGTAGATCTAATGAGTTGGGCTAATGAATTGGCCTTGCTTGGAAGAGAAAAACAAAAAGCTTTTCTGAGATTTGGAATACAATTTTTTCGAGATGCCTTTTTAAAAAATTACAAATTAAATGAATTGGTACATTATAAATCCGAAACGGGCTTTGATATGGATAAACTGGCTCCTTTTGTTCACAGTAAAAACATCCAAGAGTTGACAGCGCTTTTTGAAAAACAGCATTACTACATACAACGCAACGCAAATGCTAAAATGATGTTTGCTGAAATGTCTTTACAATTGACTCGGCTTATCAATATTCCCATGCCTAAGTAAGCTTTTGAAACACATAAATTTTGGAGGAATATTCTTTTGTTAGCAGCGCTTTCAAGTTCGAATACGAGCCAATAACAAGGCCTCTTAAAAAAGGAAGTTTTCTTTTGGCATAGGTTTCTGATAAAATTGAAATATAAAAGGAATCAAACCAAAGAGGATAGGTTTTTAATAATCCAAAGCCATGAGCTTTTAACTTGTGAACAAGTCCTTCTGGTTTAAAGTGCCATAAGTGTCTAGGAACATCGTATGCGGCCCAATAAGGTCCGTAATAGCTCGCATCAAAACTGGCTATATTTGGCACTGCTACTATTAGTAAGCCATTGTTTTTTAGCAGGTTACTGTGCTTTTCAAGGGTAGAATCCAGGTCGCTAATATGCTCCAAGACGTGCCACAGAGTTAAAATGGAATAGGTCTCTTTTAGTGGAAGATCATCAATATTGGCATATGATTTTATCCCTTTTTTTTCCACTAATTGACGCGCTTTTAAATTCGGCTCCGTTAATGATACATTATAGCCTTTTGTCTTCAAAGAATTAGCAAAGACTCCGATACCTCCTCCAATATCGAGTAATTTTTTTTGTTTGCTGTGTTTTAGAAGAACCTTGAGTTTATACCTCAACATTAATTTTTGTGCAATAGCGTATAAAATTCCCTTTAGCCCCTTAGGTTGCTCTTGATGAGAAACATAGTCATCATCAGGATAATAATCTGATAAATTTAAATCGTCTCTAACAATGGTTCTTCCTAAATTTCCTGAAGAGTCAAAGTGAACTGAAAAGATCTCCCCTGAAACTAAGTGATCTTGAACTTCTATTGTTTTATGTGTTGACTTCATAGGTGTTTCACGTGAAACATTTGCCCTTAGCGTCCCATGCTGACCAGCAGCACACTGATGTCGCTAGGGTTGATCCCACTGATTCTAGATGCTTGTGCAAGGGTAGTGGGTTGAATTTTATTCAGCTTTTCCTTAGCCTCATGGGATAAGGAAGCCAGTCGATTGTAATCGAAAGCCTTAGGTATTTTGATGTTTTCAAGACGCTTTAGCTTATCCGCTGTCCGCTTTTCCTTTTCGATATAACCTGCGTATTTGATTTCGATTTCTGCCTGTTCTAAGATGACGTCGTCCATATTCTTTTCTTCAAGGAAAGCGGTAACATTTTGAAAGCGTAATAAATCCTCTCGTTTTATGTTCGGGCGAGAAAGTAGTTTGGCAAACTTATCTGTTTGTTTTACAGCTACATCTTCTTTGTCTTGAAGTAAATTATTCGCCTCTTCAAGGTCGTAGCTCGTCTTTTTTAAAAAAGAAACTAACGCATTACTTAATTTTTCCTTTTTCTCCACAGCTCTCATGCGCTCATCAGATGCCAAGCCCAATGCGTAGGCTTTGGGTGTCAATCGCTGATCTGCATTGTCTTGTCTTAACAAGGTGCGGTATTCAGCCCTGGAGGTAAACATTCGGTAAGGTTCGTCAGTACCTTTTAGAATAAGATCGTCAATCAATACGCCAATATAGGCTTCTTCTCTACCTAAAATAAACGGGGTTTTATTTTGGCATTTTAGATGCGCATTTATCCCTGCCATGATCCCTTGAGCTCCGGCTTCCTCATAACCGGTGGTACCATTGATTTGCCCTGCAAAAAATAAATTCTGAATTCTTTTTGTTTCTAAACTATGAAAGAGTTGAGTGGGAGGGAAGTAGTCATACTCAATTGCATAGCCTGGTCTAAAAAACTTGACCTGTTCAAAGCCTCTTACCTGTTTTAAAGCTTTGTATTGAATGTCGTCTGGAAGTGAGGTTGAAAATCCATTGACGTAAACCTCAACCGTGTCCCATCCTTCGGGTTCAACAAATATTTGGTGCTGCGACTTGTCGCTAAAACGATTGATCTTGTCTTCAATAGAAGGACAATATCGAGGACCTGTACTTTGTATCGACCCATTAAACATCGGTGATCGGTCGAAACCTGTACGCAACAAATCATGTACTTCTTCATTAGTATGGGTAATGTAACAGCTGCGTTGCTTTTCAAGGGGTTTGGTCAATTCCGTAAAAGAGAACTTTGAGGGTTTAATATCTCCCGGCTGCTCTTCCATTTTACTGAAGTTTAAAGAACGACCGTCAACACGCGGTGGAGTTCCGGTTTTCATACGTCCGGCTGTAAATCCTAACTCTTGAAGAGCGGCTGTTAATCCTGTTGAAGCCTTTTCTCCTGCGCGACCTCCTCCAAAGTTCTTTTCTCCTATATGAATCAAGCCGTTAAGAAAGGTGCCATTGGTGAGTACTACTGTTTTACTGTAAATTTTTAAGCCTAAAGATGTAACCACTCCAACAACATGATCTTTGTCTACAATAAGATCTACTACCATGTCTTGATAAAAGTCAAGATTGGATGTTTTTTCTAAAAGCGATCGCCATTCAAGCGTAAACAAGCTGCGGTCTGACTGAACTCGTGGACTCCACATGGCTGGACCTTTAGATTGGTTCAGCATTTTATATTGGATTGCACTTCGGTCTGAGGCAATTCCTGAGTAGCCGCCTAAAGCGTCTATCTCTCTCACAATCTGTCCTTTAGCGATACCCCCCATAGCGGGATTACACGACATTTGAGCAACATTCTGCAGGTTCATAGTGACTAAAAGCGTCTTAGACCCAAGATTTGCTGCTGCTGCTGCTGCTTCGCAACCCGCATGACCAGCACCGACTACAATCACATCAAAAAAAGAATCAAACATGGCTGTTTTGTTTCACGTGGAACATTTTTATAAAGTCATCTTCTAATTCCCGCATTTTTAATTTCTGCTCAGTATTGGCGTCTTTATGCCCTAAACAGTGTAAAATGCCGTGAGCCAGAGCTCGAAGTGTCTCATTTTCAGTGCTTTGTGACTCCTCTTTTGCTGAGAGGCCAACAGCCCATAAAGAAATAAAAATTTCTGCGCTGAGAGATTTATTTTTGGTGTAATCAAACGTGATAATATCCGTATCGGTATCGTGGCTAAGAAATTTTTGGTTGAGCTCAAGCATGCGTTCCTTGGAAATAAAATTGTAAGCCAGTCGGTCGATAGAAAAGCCAAATGTGCTAACATAGGATTCCATAGCAGTCCTAAGCTCTTCAGCTGATATGTAATCGGGTATGTTATTGAATATGATAATGTCTCTAATTTTTGCAAATATAAAGGATTTATAAGGTGTGCCGCTTATAAATGTTTGGAAGCTGTTATCTTTGCAGGAAAAAAATGGAGACAAAGGTACGATTTGCACCTAGTCCTACTGGACCTTTACATATTGGAGGCGTAAGAACTGCCTTATTTAGCTACCTTTTTTTTAATAAAAACAAGGGGGTCTTTATACTTAGAATAGAGGATACAGACCAAAACCGTTATGTTGAGGGCAGTGAAGCCTATATACAGAATGCTTTAGAATGGGCTGGAATAATCCCTGATGAAGGACCGTCAAATGGAGGTGCTTTTGGACCTTACAGACAGAGTGAGCGGAAAGCTATCTACCAACAGCACATACAAGAGCTCATTGCTAGGGGCAAGGCATATTATGCTTTTGATGATGCCGAAACCTTAGCCGAAGCGAGAAAAAATGCAGAAATCAAAGGAGATACCTTTAGATATGGAGCTGAGAACCGAATGCAATTCAACAATAGTTTAAGCCTGACTAAAGCTGATGTTAATGCTCAATTAAAAGGAGATTATGTTGTAAGGTTAAAGGTAGATCCAGGAAACATCATTACGGTTTATGATGAAATTAGAGGAACGATCCAACAGGACAGTGATTTATTAGATGATAAAATACTCCTCAAAGCAGACGGTATGCCGACCTATCACTTTGCTAATGTGGTTGACGATCACCTGATGAAAATAACCACAGTAATAAGGGGCGAAGAGTGGCTTCCCTCTTTGCCAATACATCAACTATTGTATGATGCTTTTGATTGGGCCGCCCCTCAATTTATGCACTTGCCCCTGATTTTAAAACCTTCTGGTAAGGGAAAACTATCCAAAAGAGATGGTGACAAAGAAGGGTTTCCTGTATTTCCTTTGAATTGGGGAGATACTGCTATAGGCTTTAAAGAAAGCGGTTTTTTAGCCGAGGGCTTTATAAATTATCTTGCGCTATTGGGCTGGAACAGTGGAACTGAACAGGAGGTCTATAGTTTAAAAGAATTAGAAAGTATTTTTAGTGTCCAAGGAATTCAAAAAGGGGGGGCGCGCTTTGATTACGAAAAAGCAAAATGGATAAATCATCAGCATTTGAGCGCAATGGAAGCAGCAGATATATACCATTACGATTTAATAAAAAAACAGCTTCAAGGGGTTGATTCGTCAAAACACCTTGCTTTGTTGGAGCTTCTAAAAGAACGTCTGTTTACGTTGAATGATTTGGCAAAAGAGATTGGATGGATGCAAGATCCTGAAAGCTATGATGAAAAAATTGTTCGAAAACTACTTTCCAAAGGGGCTTCCGATATAATGGCGGCTATAAGTGGTGTTATAAACGATCTAAACGATCTAAGCGGATTGAAAGAAACTTTAATGCCTTGGGCTAAAGAGAATGAAATTAATACCGGCGTGATGATGCAGTCACTGCGCATCGCTTTGGTTGGTAAACTTGCTGGGCCTGACTTATTTAAAATTTGTAGCATTTTAGGGAAAAATGTAACTTTGAATCGAATAGCTTTAGCTATTTCCTTTTTTAATTCAAAAACTTAAATCTTATGACTCCTTACGTACTTATTGGAATATTAGTCCTCGTATTATTGACAGGGCTTTTTGTAGTAAAACAACAAACTGCTGCCATCGTTGAGCGGTTTGGGCGGTTTTTAGCCATTCGACAATCCGGTTTACACTTTAAAATCCCTTTTATTGATAGAATAGCTGGAAGAATTAGCCTGAAAATTCTTCAATTAGATGTGATCGTCGAAACAAAAACCAAAGACGATGTCTTTGTAAAGCTTAAGGTTTCCGTTCAATACAAAGTGGTTCAAGAAAAAGTATATGATGCTTTCTATAAGTTAGACTATCCACAGGATCAGATTACCTCTTATGTATTTGATGTTGTCCGTGCAGTAGTTCCCAAAATGAAGCTGGACGATGTATTTGAAAAGAAAGACGAAATTGCCAATGCAGTAAAGGGTGAATTAAATGATGCCATGATTAATTACGGGTATGATATCATTAAAGCTTTAGTAACTGACATTGACCCTGATAGTGAGGTAAAAGCTGCAATGAACCGTATCAATGCTGCTGAACGTAAAAAAGTAGCTGCTCAATATGAAGGTGATGCTGAACGTATATTAATCGTTGAAAAAGCAAAGGCTGAAGCAGAAAGCAAGCGTCTTCAAGGTCAGGGGATAGCCGACCAAAGAAGGGAAATCGCTCGAGGGCTTGAAGAGTCAGTAGACGTGCTCAACGGAGTTGGAATTAATTCCCAAGAGGCTTCGGCCCTAATTGTCGTTACCCAACACTACGACACCCTACAGTCAATTGGAGAAGAAACCAATAGCAATTTAATTTTATTGCCAAATTCACCCCAAGCCGGAAGTGAAATGTTAAATAATATGGTTGCTTCCTTTACGGCTAGTAATCAAATCGGAGAAGCGATGAAGGCGGAAAATCAAAAGAAAAAAGATAAAAACTCGGAGTCAGACTCCTAAACCTTTTTCGCCCAATTATCTCGTAATCCTACTGTTTTGTTGAAAATCAACTGTGTTATACTGCTGTCTGGATCAACAACAAAATAGCCCAAGCGTTGGAATTGAAACCGTTCTCCTGCTTTTGCTGATTGGAGACTCGGTTCTGCAAAACCATTTTGAGTGCTTAATGAGTTGGGATTTAAATGCTGCTTAAAATCAACATTTTTATCTTGATCGGGAGCTTCTTCTTGGAAAAGCCGGTCGTAAAGACGAACTTCAATCGGGACCGCATGATCAATACTCACCCAGTGCAAGGTGCCTTTCACTTTACGTTGACTCTCTTCCGTCCCGCTACCGCTTTTACTTTTTGGGTCGTAAGTACATATTATTTCTGTAACGTTTCCTGATGCATCTTTAATTACAGATTCTCCTTTAATAATATAAGCGTTTTTTAATCGAACTTCCTTACCTAAATTCAACCTAAAAAACTTCCGGTTTGCTTCTTCCTTAAAGTCTTCTTGTTCGATATATAAATGCTTTGAAAGGGGAAGGCTTCTTGTTCCAAGCTCAGGCTGTTCTGGATTAATTTCTCCTTCTAAATTTTCGGTTTCTCCTTCTGGATAATTGGAAATGGTGAGTTTAACTGGATTTAGTACTGCCATAACTCGGGGAGCTGTTTGATTGAGGTCCTCTCTAACCGAGTATTCTAAAAGGGACATATCGATGACATTATCTCTTTTTGCAACACCTGCAGCGTCTACAAAATTCCGGAGAGCCTGGGGGGTATATCCTCGTCTTCTTAAACCTGCTATAGTTGGCATTCTTGGATCATCCCAGCCAGAGACAAAACCCTCTTCGATTAAGCTCGCAAGCTTTCTTTTACTGGTAACTGTATAGGATAAATTCATCCTTGCAAACTCAGTCTGTTTTGGCCTAAGGGACTCCTTTAATGGACTAAGGGCATCTAAAAACCAATCGTATAAATCCCTATGCGGTTTAAACTCCAATGAACAGAGCGAGTGAGAGACTTGCTCAACATAGTCTGATTGACCATGCGTCCAATCGTATAATGGATAAATGCACCAATCGTCAGCTGTTCTGTGGTGAGTCTTATACATGATTCTATACATCACAGGGTCACGCAGCAACATATTCGATGATGCCATATCTATTTTAGCTCTGAGAACATGAGCTCCTTCTGGGTGTTTACCAGCTTTCATCTCTTCAAAAAGCTGCTTATTTTCTGCTATAGATCGGTTTCGAAAAGGACTGTCCGTTCCGGCTTTAGTTGGTGTTCCCTTTTGCTGTGCAATGTCTTCAGAAGGTTGGGAGTCCACATAAGCTAGATTTTTTTCAATGAGCTCCACTGCCCATACATACAATTGTTCAAAATAATCTGATGCATAACACTCTGCGTCCCATTGATAACCCAGCCATTTAATGTTTTCTTTTATAGCATCAACAAATTGTTGCTCTTCTTTAGCGGGATTGGTGTCGTCAAAGCGGAGATTCACAGGGGCATTATACCGCTCCCCAAGATTAAAGTTTATACATATCGCTTTAACGTGACCAATGTGTAAATATCCATTTGGTTCTGGTGGAAAACGAAAACGTAAATCAGATTTTGAATATCCGTTTTTAAAGTCTTCCTCAACAATATGCTCAATAAAATGTAGGGATCGCTCCATGATAATTATTTGTGGTAAAGATAATGAATGCAAAGATGGGAAGAAAAGCGAAAACTGTCTTTATATTTGCAATCTCAATGGGAAAAATATTTTTGAAAAATATCCGTCTTTACGCCTTTCACGGTTGTATGGATGAAGAAGAAAAAATCGGTAGCGACTATGTTGTCAATGTCGTTGTACTCACCAACTTGGAAAAATCATCCAGAACAGACGCCTTGGGTGATACAGTAGATTATGTTTCCTTACATGCAATTGTAAAAGAGGAAATGGGTATACGTGCCAAATTGCTTGAAAAGGTGGCTGATCGAATCATTAAAAGAATATTTAAAGAACACCTAGAAGTTTCTATGGCAAGGGTAAAAGTCGCCAAACAAAACCCTCCTATCGGTGGAAATGTTGAAGAAGTCGCCGTTGAATTAGAACTCGAACGATCGGGGGTAAAATTCGATTAATAATTAGTACTTTTGACCCATGGCATCGTGGCCGAGTGGCTAGGCAGAGCTCTGCAAAAGCTTGTACAGCGGTTCGAATCCGCTCGATGCCTCTTTCTTTATTCTTTAAAATATATTTTGCCCCCTAGTTTTGCTTGATATATTTTCTTTAAAGGGTCTCCATATACACGCAATACACTTCCTCCAACTACTTTGGCTTCTATGAGATCTGAAACTTGAACGTAGGCGTATCCTCCAGCCATCATTTTTGTCTGAACCTGACTTGTTTTAAGTCGCTCAGCTTCACAACTGCCACCAATATTTATTTTCAAATTGAGAAATGTAACAGATCCGTTTAGTTCAAGACGTCCACCTGTTGATGCGATAACATCCAGACGATCTGTATAAATTTCAAAATCAGCAATACCCCCAGAGCTTGTTGCCAAATTTAAACTAGTTTGTCTAATGGGCTCGTCAGCGAAAACGGTAGCCCCTTGAGCTACAGTAATCTCATTTAATAGTTTGCTGTGATAGAGGTCTACTGTTGTTGGCGTGGTATTCGGGATGCTTCCAAGGGCAATTTTTATCTGTAAGACATTGTTCCTCATTGAAATAACTACATCGTCAGATTGTGGTCCATATACCACCGCTTTATTCACATCAGAGGGTATTAACTTTAGTTTTAGTCCCGAATAGACCTTGATTCCTATAAAGGGGGAGGTTGCTAATGTCTTTTTTTTAGAATCTTGTGCGGCGTTTGAGAATGTGCCTAGACAAAATATAAGGCTAAAAAAAATACTTTTTTTAAAAAACTTCATAACACAAAGCTCTAGAATTAATCAATTAGAACAAAATCTAAAAAGCGTTTAATTAGGTTTACTTTTTTTACTTTAATTTTTAAAGTGTCCCCTAATTGGTATATTTTTTTTGTGCGCTTTCCAACAAGTGAATGCTTTTCCATGTCAAAACAAAAATAATCTCCCTTGATGTCAACTGTTCTTATCATTCCTTCACATTTATTTTCTAAAATTTCAACATACAATCCTCTTTCTGTTACTCCGGATATAACACCTTCATACTCTTTTCCTATTTTATCTTCCATAAATACCATTTGCATGTATTTAATTGATTCTCTCTCTGCTTTTGTTGCTAATTGTTCACGTTGTGAGCTATGTTCGCAAGCTTCTTCAATTATTGATTCCGACGCTGCTGTGCTTCCTTCTAAAAAGTTATGTAATAGACGATGTACTAGAATATCTGGGTATCGTCGTATGGGGGAAGTAAAATGGGTATAATGGGAAAAAGCTAACCCATAATGACCTATGTTTTGAGTTGTATATGCCGCTTTGGACATACACCTCAAAGTCAATGTATCTATAAGGTTTTGTTCTTTTTTTCCTTGACAAGACAACAATAAGTTGTTTATTTCTTTGTTGATATTTTTTTTTGAAATGTTAAATGAATAACCAAAAGACCCAACTGTTTTTTTTAAATT
>ERZ802830.4026-NODE-4026-length-12002-cov-8.36536_pt1 | contig 12002 bp, 12 predicted proteins | sample MGYA00345654_ERZ802830 | MGnify/ENA primary metagenome ERZ802830 (study PRJEB30503, sample SAMEA104212375) | marine metagenome | biome: Westerlies Biome; feature: [SRF] surface water layer (ENVO:00010504) within the epipelagic zone...; material: water... | reverse complement strand
ATAAATAAATTTCAATGCAATGGTGTTGCAAAGTCATTTCTTAATTCTGTTTTGGATTTTGTGGATAATATAAAAAACAATGGTAGAGAAACTACTTCAGGTGTAAAACTGATTTTTAGAGAAAATTCTGGAAAATTTATTTTTTAAAAAACTTGAGTTTTTACAAAAAATCCAGAAAAATATTCGCTCAGGTCATTGCCCCCCCTCTACAGATACCAAAAAAAGAGGTATTTAAGGGGGGATACGGCAGGGAGTGCTGCAGGGAGGTCCCCCACGGTATGATCCTTCACCAATTTTAGTCGGCAAAATCCATTAATCACAATAATAGCGTATACTTCATTTTACTATTCTCATTTTGTGAATTTCACCCCATATTAGTTGTATAATCAAGACTTTATTCGTATATTAAGGGTATAAAACCAATAACCCTAAAATTACGAATTATGAAAGTATTCATTTCAAGAGTTTCAACAGAAGAACAAAGTGAATTAAGGCAGATTCAGAATGTAGAGGGATTCGATAAAGTGATTATCGATAAATGTAGTGGATTGGTTGATTTGTGGAATCGCCCAAACATAGTTAAAAACAAAATAAAGAAGTTAGTTGATAACGGAACTATCAAACATATTGAGGTTCACTCAATCGATAGGCTTGGAAGAGATACTCTATCGGTGTTATCAGTATGGAAAGAATTAACTGAGAAGGGTGTTAGGGTTGTTTGTAGAAATCCAAACTTCCAAAACTTAACTGAATCAGGTGAAAAAGATTACTTCTCAGAATTATTACTAAATATCCTGAGTACAATGAGTTCCTTTGAGAAATCCTTGATTAAAACTCGACAGATGGAGGGGATTAGAATCACTCAGAAAATTTCCCCCGAGAAATATAGTGGTAGAAAACAAAACACTAAGGAATCTACTCTTAAATTCCTTTCTAAACACTCTAAGGCTGTTGAATACTTAGAGAAAGGAATGAAAGGTGTTGAGGTTTCAAAGTTGTGTGATATCTCATTAAACACAATCACTAAGATTAAAAAGAATTTACAACCTCAACAAAAAGTAGCCTAATGGATAAAAAGAGGAGAAGAGAGTTAAGAGAAGAATACGAAAAGATTCAAGGTGAAAGATATGTGAAACAGATTCAGAAAGAACCTTCTGTATCTTGGAGTGAGTGGGTTGATATAATGAAATCAAAATAGAGTGGTTATTTGGATATCCACATATCCATCAGATTAACTATTCATTACCTCTTCTACTGATTTCTTCCATTGTTCTTCGTGAATAATCCCCATATCCAAACTACTCTTCAGTTCCAATAAAAGTTCTTTCTTTCGAGGTGTTAACCCTCCTTTTATTTTAGGATCTTTAACATTTGATTTGATTGTAGAGAATCCTTCATCCAAAGTATATCCGTAATCCATAGATTTCATTCTATCTGATTTGATAATAGAAAAGTATTTTTCAAATACACGAGTTGAAGTGTGTCCTGTCATCGATTTTATTGTGTGTACAGGAGTTCCTTTTTCGATATGATAACGGATAAAACTCCTACGGCCAATATGTGAACCAACCCATTCCCAAAGAGGTTTTGGTTTATCTGTTCCCTCAATCGGTAATCCATCAATTCCAAAATCAGGATTCTTTACCATTGTATTAAACCCAATGATTCTACAAATCTCTTTTATGTGTTTATTTATTTTCTGATTACTAATCTTATTTCCACTTTCAGTTAGGGGAAACAAGTATTGGTCAGCAGATTTACCAGATGAGTATTTTTCAAAAAGGTTTTCTGTTATGTTCACTATTGGAACATATATAAGAGTGTTTGTTTTTATCGAGGTGTATTTTATTTCTCCAAGTTTTCTATCACCTCCACTAATGAAATCTTTACTCAATACTGTAAGGTTAACGGTATCACTAAATCTCATACCGGTTATACACATCCAAACCAACATATCCTTGTAAACTTCATAATTGGTGTACATGGATTTTCGTTTTGATTTATTCAATACATCTTCAATATAAAGAACACCTGTTCCTTCCTTTACTAAATACTTTGAGTGTTTTTCGTTTGATGCATCAAACTCTTTGAAATCATGTAATTCAAGAATCTGTTTATGATTAAAACATATAACTTCCCTTGGAGGCTCTTTGAATCTTTTCTTTGGAATAACAAGATTAAAACTAATGTTCTTCGTGTCTCTTAACCAAGTTTTGAATAATCTGAGAACCTTTATTCTTTTATTTATAGTAGAAGGTAAATAACCTTTATTCTTTTCTAATTCACTTAAAAATTCTGAAATCCACTCTAAGGTTATGTTTTCTAATAACAACTTTATTTTTTCTTTTCTCTGATATTCATTTGAAAAATCAATTATATCATCAAAAGAAGTTTTCAAAGCACTTCGATATGAATTTCTGTTTTGAGTAATTACCAAATACTCATCAGAGAAAAACCAATTTGTGTATTCGTTAAATAAAGTTGTGAAGTGAACTTTAGTAAGTGTTGATTTTACCCTTCTGTATTCATTCTTTAGAATTAGTGATTTGATTAAATCTGGATATGGTTCATCATCACCTAAAACAGTTATTCTATGAATGATATCCTTAACCTCAACCAATTTAGATGTTAACTCAAGATTTTTGGTTTTGAACTCCTCATCTGATTTTTTGATTGGATTCTTAGAACGAGTGTTTTCATAATCTTGATTCCAATCTTTGATTTTACAATCTACACCAGTTGATATTTTTAACTGTTTCCCTTTGTACCTATATCTAATAACAGCCTTTACAGAATCGGATTTTTTGTATTCTGATTTCTTTAGTTTGTAATCAAGTGTTAGGAATAAACTCATAAAACCGTGTGTTTCGAGTTGTATAAAGGTATTAAAAAATATCGATAAGTGATACCCCTAGTGATACCCAAACCCCTTTTATGAGAAAAAAAGAACCCTAACTTCCTATTTTATAGGGTGTTAGGGTTTCTTTATGTGGTCCCACCTGGACTCGAACCAGGGACCAACTGATTATGAGTCAGCTACTCTAACCAACTGAGCTATAGGACCCAAATTGAATATGGGCAAAAGTATAAAAATAAGACTATTAAAAAAACCTTATGGTTTATATTACCCTTCTAAAGGTTCAAATGAATGCATTTCTTCATTTTTAATATTCATTTTTTCAGTCAATCCCATTAGATAGTCTGAGCTCATTAAGTTTTGCATGCCCTGCATATCAACATCATATAACATTACAATACAACTATGATCGTTTATCTTACCAACTGTTGTTTTAGATTCATCACAAACTTCGGCTCTGGCTTCATGAGAATCAAACTCAGATTTCCAAGCATCATAATTATCAAAAGAAACTTTTAAAACTAAATTCATAATATTTAAATATTAACATTAAATTTTTAAAAATATAAAAAGTAGATTAAATTTTTGATTAAAAAAGAATATTTAAGTATTATTTTTGTCTAATGAAAAAGAAAAAAAAATCCGATAATATTGTCTGGGATGAAAACAGTGAGGACTATATTGCCAGATTACTACCCTATGGATCGGATAATAGTTCACCAGTTATAAATATTCCTAATGTAGCTGGTTTTAAAAAAGAAGGTGTTGAAAAATCTTCAAAGCAATTTAATGCTGAACTTGTTGACTTACAAAATAAAATAAAGAAGTTTGTGAATTCTGCTTCTGACACTCAATTTGTTTATTCTTCAGAATTTAAATTTACTCCTATAGTTGGCGAAACTTACCACCTATACAAAGATAATAAAGGAAACTTTTTATCTTTAATTTCACCAAAAGATTGGGATAAAGAGCACCTTGGGTCCTTTAGGCTCAACAGCGATTACAAATGGGATAGAATATAATTTTTTTATTATTTACTAAATGTCCTATATTTAGTTAAAATCAATCCAATCTTGAAAATTATTTCTAAACATTTACCATTTAAACTATCATATTTTATTTCTTTTTTTTTAATTATAAATCTAAGTTGTAAAAAGTTAGAAACTAAAACTTATAATTCTCCCAATATAATAATCATAATGACTGACGACCAAGGATATGGTGATATTGCTGCACATGGTAATCCATGGATTCAAACTCCAGAACTTGATAAATTATATTCTGAAAGTTTAAGATTAACAGACTTTCATGTTGGGACTACATGTACTCCAACAAGAGCAGGGCTATTAACAGGCAGAAATTGTAATGAAGTTGGAGCATGGCATACTGTTGGGGGGAGAAGCCTTCTTAATTTGGAGGAAACAACTCTCGCAGAAGTCTTAAAAGAAAATGGTTATAAGACTGCGATGTTTGGCAAGTGGCACCTAGGAGATAATTCCCCTTATCTTCCAAACAATAGGGGTTTTGATGAAACTTTAATCCACGGAGGAGGAGGTGTTGGTCAAACTCCAGATTATTGGGATAACGATTATTATGATGATACTTATTTTAGAAATGGAATACCTGAAAAATTTGAAGGCTATGCAACTGATATATGGTTCAATGAAGCAATAAGTTTTATAAAAAAAGAAAAAAATAAACCATTTTTTTGTTACATTTCAACAAATGCGCCACATAGCCCTTTTCATGTTCCGGATAAATACAGCGAACTATATAAAAATATAGATGGAGTTCCTGAACCCAACTTTTATGGAATGATAACCAATATTGACGAAAACATAGGAAGGTTAAGAAAAATATTGGAAAAAAATGGCCTTTCAAAAAACACAATATTGATATTTTTAACTGATAACGGTACATCAGGAGGTGCAGTTTTGGATGAAAATGGTTTTTTAATTAAAGGGTTTAATGCGGGAATGCGCGGTAAAAAAGTCTCACCATATGAAGGTGGCCATAGGGTTCCATTTTACATTCACTGGCCAAATGGTTCTTTAGCCCATGGGCAAGATGTTGATGCTTTAACTTCCTATACTGATATCATGCCAACCATATTAGACTTAACAAATATTAAATATGAATCTAAACTCCCATTTGAAGGTGAATCAATAAAAGCCCTTTTTATGAACCCCAATACAAAATGGAAATCAAGAACTATAATAACAGATACCCAAAGAGGTCCATTTTTAGTTAGAGGTAAAATGTCTTCTGTAATGACTGAGGATTTTCGATTAATTAATGGCAATGAACTTTATGATCATAAAAACGACCCTGGGCAAAAAAATAATATTGCCGAAGATTTTCCTGAAATTGTTAAAGAACTAAATTTTACTTATTCCAAATGGTGGAATAGAGTTTCTAAAAATAAGGACTTTATTAACCCAATTCCTGTTGGAAAAAATTCTGACGAAGTAACTTTAACTTCACATGATATTCATATTAAAAAAAATATTTATCCAGCTTGGCATCAAGAACAAGTACGATTAGATAAAAACCCTATTGGCTTTTGGCATATAGATGTAATTAACTCAGGAAAATATGAGCTGTCAATACATAGATATCCTAAAGAGACTCAACTAAATTTCAATGATATTATTCCAAAAGGAGGGTATATTGAAGGTGGAGAGTCTTTCTCAGAAGGAATTCCAATTGATGTTAAAAAAATTACAATATCAGTTGATGAAAAGCAAAAAGTCATTAATGGATCTCGTGATAAATACAATGTCGTTTTAAATTTATCAAAAGGCACTAAAAATTTATCTGTTAGAATTACTGATAGAAAAGACAAAGAACGTGAAGCCTATTTTGTTTATTTAAAAAAATTATAATTTGAAAAAATAAAAGTTTTATACTTTTATATAATGGAAGATTTAAGACTTACGCCTAGACAAAATAAATTTGCATCACTTATTCAAAAAGAAATTGCAATATTACTTCAGAAACAAATTCGAGAAGAAGGTTTAAATAAGCTACTGATTTCTGTTACCAAAGTTAAAATAACTTCAGACCTTTCGATAGCAAGAATTTATTTAAGTATTTATCCTTCATCACAAGCAAAAAAAGTATTAGAGTCCATTCAAAATAATTCCTTTAAAGTCAAACATAATTTAGCGATAGTTTTGAAAAATCAAATACGAAAAATTCCCACCATAAACTTTTTCTTAGATGATTCTTTAGATTATATTGACGATATTGAAAAAGCCTTAAAATCAAAAGATAATCCAATTAAATAAAACTTAATTATTTTGAATATTTCTTTTTTAATAGCTAAAAGATATTTTTTTTCAAAAAGTAAACAAAAGGCGGTAAATGTAATAAATTTAATCTCCTTATCACTAATTGTTATATCCTCTGCTACGCTAATAATTGTATTAAGTGGATTTAGTGGACTTAAAGATTATGGCCTATCCTTTTCAAATTCATTTGATCCAGAATATCGAATAATCCCAAAAACGGGAAAGACATTTTTAATCGATTCAACAATAATCAAATCACTTAAAAGAATTGAAGAGATTAAAAATTTTACACCGGTAATTGAAGAAAAAATTTTTTTAAGCTTCAGAGGTAAAAATCATGTTGCTTATCTTAGAGGAATTGATTCAACTTATTTAGAAGTTATCCCTCTAAAAAAACTTATCAAAATGGGAGAACTTTTCAATCCTAAATATGATGAGGTGGTAATTGGCTCTGAAATAGCAAATATTTTAAATTTAGGAATTTACGACTATAATGATTTTTTATCACTGACTGCTTTGAAAAAAGAATCAAGTCGATTGATTAGTATTAATCCCTTTATAAAAAAAAGGTCTCTTGTTTCTGGCGTTTTCCAGGTTGGTGACGAGGTAGATAAAAAATATCTATTCTCATCTTTAAATTTTTCAAGAAATCTATTTCAAATACCCAAAAATTATTTCAGTTATATAGATGTTAGTGTAAATCAAAAGATTTCTACAGCCTTTTTGGAAAAAAAAATCCAATCCCTTTTTTTAGATAAAATAACAGTAAAAAACAAACAACAACTTAATCCTGCATTTTACAAAATGTTAAACACGGAAAATATTGCCATCTACTTTATTTTCACTCTTGTTTTAGTAATTTCATTATTCAATGTAATTGGCTCTATAATTATAATGATATTAGAGAAAAAGCCTAATCTTAAAATATTGAATGCCATAGGATTTCCTGAAAAAAACAATAAAAAAATTTTTTTCTATTTAGGACTAATGATCAGTTGGATTGGTGGCTTTCTGGGTCTACTTATTGGATTATCTTTGCTATTAATTCAATACTATTATCCATTTTTATATGTTCCTGGAACTTCATTCCCATATCCTGTTTCTTTTAAATTAAATGATATTTTTTTAGTTCTATTGACTTTGTTTATACTTGGATTAATTAGCTCATTATGGTCAACTTTAAAGTATAAAAACTAATCTAATATAATTTCTTTTTTCAATCTTGCCTTTTGCTCTATTTGATTAAGTAAATTAAATACCTCTATTGATGAGTTTGCTGTTACAAGCCCAGTTCTAAACTTTTTAAAATCAGGTATTGCCTTAAAGTAATTACTATAATGCCTTCTTGTTTCTAAAACGCCTAATATTTCTCCTTTCCATAAAATTGACATTTCTAAGTGTCTTCTTGCAACCTTTACCCTCTGTATTATAGATGGCTCTTTTAATCTTTCACCATTATTTAAAAACATTTTAACTTTATTAAAAAACCAGGGATTACCTATTGAAGCTCTGCCAATCATCGCGCCATCTAAGCCATAGGTATCCCGCATTAATTTAGCTTTTTCAGGTGAATCAACATCACCATTACCAAAAACAGGAATAAACATTCTGGAATTATTTTTGACATCTGCGATTGGTTTCCAATTTGCTTGTCCCTTGTACATTTGAACACGTGTTCTGCCATGAATTGAAATAGCTTTAATTCCAACATCTTGAAGTCTTTCAGCAACATCAACAATTTTAATTGAATCGTTATCCCAACCAAGACGGGTCTTTACAGTAATAGGTAGAGCTGTTTTTTTAACCATTTCCGCAGTTAAACTAACCATTTTAGGAATATCTTTCAATATCCCTGCTCCTGCACCTTTACAAACAACTTTTTTTACAGGACATCCAAAATTAATATCAATTATATCTGGTTTTGATGCTTCAACTATTTCAACTGCTTTAAGCATTGAATCTAAATTAGCTCCGAAAATTTGAATTCCTACAGGGCGTTCCTTTTTATATATATCAAGTTTTTGTATACTTTTTGCAGCGTCTCTAATTAATCCTTCACTTGATATAAATTCAGTGTAAACAACGTCTGCTCCATTTTCTTTGCAAAGTGCTCTGAATGGAGGGTCACTGACATCTTCCATTGGAGCAAGTAGTAGCGGAAAATTTCCTAATTCTATTTTACCAATTTTAACCAATACTTCAAAATTTGGCTGTAAAATTAACCAAATAAAATCTTTAAATAAGGTGGAAGTTTAATTTAAATCAAAAATTGATTTAATTTTTATAGAAAAATCATCATCAATTATATTTTTTACCTCTCCCTTTTTAATATGATATATTCTTGGAGGGCTATTGCCAATTAGATCAAAAAATGTATTAACATCAATTAAAGAATATGGGAATTTTGAATTAGTTAAACTCTCAAAGTTTTCAACTGTAGTAGCCCCCTCTTTAAAATATAGAACGTAAAGGTCTGGAAAATTTGGATTGACCTTTTTTAATTGAGCCAATTCCCTGGCTGCGTCCTGACAATGATCACAATCTAAATTAAAAATGGCTAAAAGAGCATTCTTTTCTGAAAGATCTACTCTTCCAATCGGCTCAAATTTAGTAAATTCTTTAAATGGAAGGTTTTTATGGTCTGGTATTGGAAGGTAAACCCAAGTGCTTGAAATTATAACAATACTTAAAACTAAAGGAATGCCAAAATGAATTGTTTTTTCAGAGGATTTTTTATACAAAAATATACTAATTGCGATCATAACAATATTTTTCAAAATTGATTCCTCTGGAGTCATAGAAATCATTTCACCAAAACATCCACAATTTTCATTATCTCCAATTATCGTTAAATATATCAAATGAATTGTAAAGGCTGAGAGTAAAAAAAAGGTAAAAACCATTAATTTCTTTATAAAAAAAGGGAATATCATAAATACACCCATTGCAAATTCAAGACCTATAAAAAACCTTGTCATATTAGCAGCAAAATTTCTGTCATGCGCTAATCCTTGATCCATCAATGTTATTTCAAAATAACCTGGAGCAACTGCTTTAGTGTATGCAGAAAATAAAAAAGTTATTGCTAAAAGAATTCTTAATATCAATATTAAGTATTTCATTTTTGAATTTTTTTTCTAAAAATAAGTTTTTATTAGCTAAAGAAAAAAGGGTAACAACAAATAAGTATATTTGAAAATCTAAATTACTTAAAATCGATGAAGTTTATAAGGAACTTTTGCATTATTGCACATATTGATCATGGAAAAAGTACCCTTGCAGATCGCCTTCTAGATTTCACCGGATCAGTCTCAGAAAGAGAAAAAAAAGATCAACTTCTGGATAATATGGATTTAGAAAGAGAGAGAGGAATCACAATAAAGTCGCATGCAATTCAAATGGAATATGAACATAATGGAGATTTATATATTTTAAATTTAATTGATACGCCGGGCCATGTAGATTTTTCATATGAAGTTTCTAGATCTATTGCTGCTTGCGAAGGTGCTCTTTTAGTTGTTGATGCTGCACAAAGTATTCAAGCTCAAACTATTTCTAATCTTTATCTTGCTTTAGAAAACGATTTAGAGATTATACCTGTTTTGAACAAAGTAGACCTCCCTTCTGCAAATCCTGAGGAAGTCACAGATGACATAATTGACCTATTGGGATGTAAAAAAGAAGAAGTTATTCCGGCTTCAGCTAAAACCGGATTAGGAATTGATATGATACTAAAAGCAATAATTGACAAAGTCCCTTTCCCCAAAGGTGAATTAAATGCTCCTTTACAAGCTCTAATTTTTGATTCAGTATTTAATCCATTTAGAGGCATTGAAACTTATTTTAAAATATTAAATGGTCAAATAAAAAAAGGGCAAAAAATTCAATTTATGGCTACCAAAAAATCATATTCTGTAGATGAAATTGGATGTTTAAAACTTGTTCAAGAACCCAAAAATATATTAAATGCAGGAGATGTTGGTTATCTAATTACAGGAATTAAAGACGCTAAAGAAGTAAAGGTTGGAGATACAATTACTTGTCCTAATAGCCCCACAAGCAAACAAATAGAAGGTTTTGAAGAGGTAAAGCCGATGGTCTTTGCTGGAATTTATCCAATTGATACTGATGACTACGAGGAGCTTAGGTCCTCAATGGAAAAACTTCAATTAAATGACGCCTCCCTAGTTTTTTTTCCTGAAAGCTCAGCAGCTCTTGGATTTGGGTTTAGATGTGGATTTTTAGGAATGCTGCATTTGGAAATAATTCAAGAACGATTGGAAAGAGAATTCAATATGTCAGTAATTACTACTGTTCCCAATGTCTCGTATCATGCTTTTACAAAAAAAGATCCAAATACTTTTACATTAGTTAATAATCCTTCTGATCTACCTGACCCATCATTTCTAGATAGAGTTGAAGAACCTTATATTAAAGCCTCGATTATCACAAAATCTGAATTCATTGGTAACATAATGACCCTTTGTATAGAAAAAAGAGGCGTGATAACTAATCAGACTTACTTAACCCCGGAAAGGGTAGAGTTAAATTTTGACCTCCCGCTTTCTGAAATTGTATTTGATTTTTATGATAGGTTAAAAACTGTCTCTAAAGGATATGCATCATTTGATTATTCTCCTTCAGGGATGAAAAACTCAAAATTAGTGAAAGTTGATATCTTGCTCAATGGGAATTCAGTAGATGCACTATCCGCATTAATTCATTCTGATAATGCCTACAAAATCGGTAAAAAAATTTGTGAAAAGCTACAAAAACTTATCCCAAGACAACAATTCGATATTCCTGTTCAAGCAGCAATTGGAGCAAAGATTATTTCAAGAGAAACTATTAAGGCTGTGAGAAAAGATGTTACCGCTAAATGTTATGGTGGTGATATTACAAGAAAAAGAAAATTACTTGAAAGACAAAAAAAAGGTAAAAAGAAAATGAGACAAATAGGAAATGTTGAAATTCCCCAAGAAGCTTTTATGGCAGTCTTAAAATTAAATGACTAAATGAAAAATTTTATATTACTAGTTGTATTTTCAATATTTTTTAAGGTTTTAGGCCAAGGGTATGAAAAAAAACTTTTTATAAATGAAAATGATACTTTACCATACAGAATTCTTTTGCCTCAAAAAATTATTAAAGGGGAAAAATATCCATTGGTGATATTTCTTCATGGAATTGGTGAAAGAGGTATTGACAATGAGCTACAATTGATTCATGGAAGCACTTTATTTTTAAAAGAAAATAATTTAAAAAAATTCCCATCTTTTGTTATATTCCCTCAATGTCCAAAAGGCTCTACTTGGCCTACTCTTCTTGAAAACACAAAAGGGATCGAATATCATTTAAAGCAATACAGTAATAATCCAAAAAAAAATAAAACGCTTGAACTTCTTGAAAAATTAATTAAATTTTTAATTGATAATAATCAAATAAATACATCTAAAATTTATGTCGGGGGACTGTCAATGGGCGGAATGGGCACCTATGAATTAGTATACAGGAATCCTTTCCTTTTTGCTGCAGCCTTTTCTATTTGCGGAGCTGCAAACCCTTCAATTGCCAGAAAACTTTCTTATACTAATTGGAAAATTTTTCATGGTGATTCAGATGTAGTTGTACCTGTTACTCACTCTATAAATATGTTTGATTCGATTAAAACTTATTCCTCCAATGTTTCACTGAAAATCTATCCCGGTGTAAATCATAATAGTTGGGAAAATGTATTTGAAGAGCCTGATTTTCTGAATTGGTTGTATAGTAATGAGAAAAAATAAGTCTAGAAATAAAAAATCTCTCTTCTGACATTGATTTATTGCTCAAAAATTAATACATTCTTTAAC
>ERZ802830.4024-NODE-4024-length-12005-cov-5.93448_pt1 | contig 12005 bp, 11 predicted proteins | sample MGYA00345654_ERZ802830 | MGnify/ENA primary metagenome ERZ802830 (study PRJEB30503, sample SAMEA104212375) | marine metagenome | biome: Westerlies Biome; feature: [SRF] surface water layer (ENVO:00010504) within the epipelagic zone...; material: water... | reverse complement strand
AATCAGTACGAACTACATTTTAGAATAGAACTAAAACGAAAAAATACAATGTATCAAAAAATACGAAATTGTCTCCAGTGTGTAGGTAAATTTTTTACTGATATTTTAAAATAATATATAGATAGATATTTGATAGAATAATATATATAATATGGAAGATGAGACTAAATTATACGTCGTAGTAAATTATACTAATAAGCAATCATACGTTGCTTTTGAAGAATTAGAAACCTTCGGAGAATTCAAAGAAAATATAAAAAAACATTACGGAATCAAGAAAAATTTCAAAATTTATAGTGAAAGTGGGCGAGTTACAATGAATTATGATGATTCTGTGACTATGGAAGAAATCATATTATTAAAAGCATTATACAATCAAGATGAATTGACTATAAGAGTAGCACCAACTGAATCAACATTGAAATGGTTTAAAATCTTTTAATTTTTAAGTAATTTTTCGTGTATTTTTATAAAAAATTGATTCTGTTTTTTATAAAAAGTATATATCAAAAACTTAAAAACAATAATGAACGCAACAACAACACAATACACAATGAGTCCTCTAAAAATCGCTGAACACGATTGGTCAAGTCTATATTTAAAAATGTGGGCTGATGGAGTAATCGTAGATGGTCGTGAAATCCAAACAAATGAAGATCTACAATGGTTGGTAGAAGATGTACTTTATATGGGACGTGTAGCTCGTATAGATGTAAAGAAATCACGAACTAAAAACGGTGCCATATTCCGCTCAGCATTTATTCATTTCCATATGTGGGATACAAATTATGGTAAATTTGCTCGTGACAGTATCAATCACAAAGGAAACTTTAAGGTAGATATGTCTAACAAAACAGAAGAGCCATTTCAAAATAAATCGCATAAAGGAACTCCATATTTTGTATTTTACAAAAATCTGAACCCAGTATCAGAAACACCAGGAGAAGAAATGAATAAAGAGCAATTAATGGCAAGATGTGCAAATTTGGAAAAGTCCCTTCAAGACAAAACTGAAGAAGTCGCAAGATTCATTAATGATGAGCGTTCAAGATTACAGGAGACAATAGACACATTAAGAAATGCAATGAAGTGTTATGAACCATACGCACCAGTAGATTCATATATGTGTTATCAATGATCTAAAATAGAATTATTATAATTTATACTTTAAACAATTAATATAAGAAAATAAAGGAGTCATAAGACTTTTTTTATGTATTATATTGCTGTATTTTAGTAAGAACATCCTGCGTGATCCGACGAACTTCTTTACGAGCGGTTTCTTCACTGACACACATTAATTCAGAAACAGCCTTATAGGTTCTCTGTATTTTACAGGTAAAAATATCATAACGAAGGGTAAAATAAAGCCGGTCTTTATCCGATAAATTATGGATGATATCATAAAGGAAATCAATATCGTGAAGAAAGCAACTATCCTGAAATTCATTGTTTAAATTATTACCATAATCATCACCAACTTGAGAAAAAGAAGTGACAAAATGTTTGGACATATCATTATTCAGCATATATGCTTTATTAACCCTATATCGGTGTGGTAATAAACAAGACGAAAGATGATCACTTACTCCACGTTTGAGTTCTCCATCAACATAAAATGAAGCATATTTATAAAAATTATTTTTTCCATTATAATTAAGAGCAGCTTTCCAAAGACCACCATAACCATAATAAAGCAAATCTTGTTTCTGTTTATATGTCATTCTTTGTACAAATTTGCTATTCTGACAGAATTTGAAATGCACAGAACGAGCAAACGGTTGAGAGTGTAAAAACAGTATTTCACGATATTGTTCTCCGTGGTCAGTAAATAATTGTTGATTAATAAAATGAAATTGATTATTTGTTAAGAAAGATAAACAAAAGGATCTGGAAAAGAATATAATATATAGTAGAAAGAACATATATTATAGCATTATATGAAATCATCCATATAAACTAAAACGTAATGATTTCGCTTGAGGATGTTTGAAATTACTAATCATTGTTTGTATTTTAGAAATGTCTTTGCTATAGGGAATTTTCTTAGACATACGTTCAATAAGTTCAAGGAAACTTTTCAAGTGTTGTTCTTTGAAAACTATTCCTTTGGAACTGCGTGAGATAAGAAATGTATCAAGATGATAAAATAAAGTGGATTTGATAATAAAATAAGAGAACAATGGTGTTTTTTCGTTGTATATTTGTGGAGATCTTCCGCGTATTAATTGTTTGTAGTCAATACCATAACGATTAAGAATTTTAGCTGATTGATAAAGTGAGAATATAGCTTCAAGAAATAGTTTTTTGTGTAAATTTTTATAAAATACTTTGAAGGATTGATGTTGGTGTCGTAAGCATACATTAAAAAAAGTAGCCAATGTTTCACAATACGCTTCATGTAAATGGAAGTCGATATTAATATTATAAATTGTTTTCAAAGCAGGATTACTAATACGTCCGTGGTTAAATTGTGAGAAGTCAATACCGAGAGCGTGAATAGTTTCGTGAATAAATACTTTAAACCATTCTTCTTCTCTAAAGATATTAATTTCATTATTTTCAATACACGCAAATGTAAAGGCATTATTGGCGTGACTACGATCAATAACTTCAAAGTTAGGAATTTCTTTTTTGAATGGTGTCAAGTAAATGAAGACGCGAAGTTGTCGTGAACAACCATCAGGGGCAATTGAATATGCATAGGTTAACCATCTTAATATTAGATCGATCATATCACTAAAATGTTTATCAGGATGCATAAAATATATTTCAACGTGCTTAGAATCTATTTTGCATTTGATGTGTGTACAGAACATTTTTGTTTTTTTGATATATGATTTAATATTGTTGGGAATACTGTTGAAATGATCTCCATATTTTGTAGCATTAATGTTATCAATAGAATAGTCAGGAACTTTGATTGTTTGAAGTTGAGAATATAATTTATGAAGAAATTTTTTAGATGTTTCAGAGAACAATGTGTTTATTAATTGCGTGTTTGAACCATGGTATAATGTTTGAATTAATTTTTCCATGTTATCATATAAAATTGAAAGATATTTTTAGATATATTAGATAACAAAATAAAATGGGAATAAGATATTTGAATAATTATTTACGTAAATCTTGCAGTAAAGGGAGTATAAAAAAGGTAGATTTATGTACATTAAGTGGTAAAACAGTAGTAATTGACACAAGTATTTATATATACAAATTTCTAGGGGAGAATGCTTTGATAGAAAATATGTATTTATTGATTTCTATTTTTAGGAATTACAAGATAACACCAGTGTTTGTATTTGATGGTAAACCGCCAAGCGAAAAGATGGATACGCTAATGGAACGAGTGAAATGTAAAAATCAAGCGGAAGAGGAATTCAAGGAATTGGAACAACAAATGGAGTCAAAAGAATTAACAAAACAAGAAAGGATACAATTAAGTAAGAATATGTCAGATTTAAAGCGACAATTTGTAAGAATAAAACCAAGGCATTTGTCAGAAATAAAAGAACTAATGGACGCATTTGGAATAAAATATATTGAAGCAGAAAGTGAAGCGGATACATTATGTGCGAAGCTATGTTTAGCTGGGTTTGCTCAAGCGTGTTTAAGTGACGATATGGATATGTTTGTTTACGGAATACCAATAGTATTGAGACACTTGAGTTTGTTTAATCATACGGTAGTAATGTATAATTACAGCCGTATATTGGATGATTTGGATATAAACGGAAACGATTTCAAAGATATTCTGTTGTTATCAAAGAACGATTATAATAGCACCAAGTCATATAACATTTATGATGTAATAAAGAAGCATAATAACTACCGTACAGCTTTGTATAATGAAGAATATGATAGCAATTTTCCGAAGTGGTGTTCCAAAGAATTGAATGATTTTGATGAGAGTGAATACGAGAAAAGTTCAAAATGTTTTCATATTGATAAAAATATAAATATAGATGTTATGAACATATTGAAGAAGTATGAAGATGTAAATAAAGAAAAGGTAAAAGAGATAATGAAGAGGTATAATTTTATATTTGTATAACAGAATTATAAAAGGAACCTTGAAAATTATGTGAATCAACTAAATTAATATTAACAGAAATACACGCCCAAATACTACCATTAAGATTATTCCATCTTTCGCAGAAGACTATATCTTCGGAACAGTATGTATAATTGATAAGACCATTATCAAAAAGTGCATATGCATATTGTTGTTCTTCCGACTTGAGAAATCCAGTATTATCAATATATTTTGACCTAGGGAAAGCCGATTGCATTTTTTCTATTGTCAGTCGTTTACACATCATAAATCCGGAAGAGATACTGCGAACTTTGGAAGAACCATTGATCAATTCAAGATTATTGTCTTTTAAAGTGACATCATAGCTAAGAATATTATTTTCAATGAGAATATCGTGAGCAACATTGATATTACACTTATTAGTTGTGTCTTTCCACTTTTGGATATCACCAGGACTATTTGAAAGAATGTCAAATTTCATTTTATTGTTAGGGCAAATACCAGCAATAATAAATTTATCATTTAAAAGTAATTTAATAATATCAAGTGGTTGCCATTCAACAAAAGCATCAATAAACATAAAATGAGTAATATTGTGTTTATTCATACCTTTGGCAAGAAGATTATTTTTAGCTTTGGCACACGAGTCTGTGTAGGAAATATGTTCTATAGATAAAGGAATATGGAATTCTTTAAATAATTCTAGAGTTTCTATAAAGGATTTCATATATTGACTGTGAATATAACCATTATAACAGGGCGATAAAATACAAAGACTTGGTTTATGAGTTTGTACAAAATTGTGTATGATTCCATCCATAATGTAAAATATTATATTATTACATTATACATTTAATATCCAAAGAATTACGCATCAGACTTCTTCATGAAGTGAGGTTTTAAGTATGTTTGTAGATTGAAGTAACTAACTTCATCTTCCTTGGTACATTTTAAGATTTTGCAGAGTTTTTCATCAGGGATGATAAAACGACCATTATCTTTACGGGCAAGACCATTAGCTTGAATATATTGGTGAATTTCTTTACTGACAGCAGTACGTGCCATTTCAGTACCTACTTCTTTGTTAAGAAATACGGCAAGTTCGTCACTGATGCGAGTTGGTGCGGTGAAACCAGATGGTTTACGTTCACCAGGGGCAACTGAACGTCTTTTTTTGCTGGCTTTGCGGGCAGCTTTCATTTCACGTTCAACAGTTTTTGTAAGGGTTTTGTAATCAGCTTTAAGAGTGCTAAAGATACTTAATGCTTGTTGAAGTTTGCTTGAGAATTCAGCAAGTTTAGCTTCAACAGAAACTTCTTCAACAGGAGCAGCTGGGGTGACTTCAACTACAGGTTCGGAAACAGGGGCAGGTGTAGGGGCAGGAGTAGTGTCCTTGACCTCTTTTTTGGAGGCGGTTTTCTTTGGGGCGCTTGCGGTGCTTTTAGTGGCTCTTACCATCTTATATACATTATTATAGGTAGTCTTTTTATATTGTTTATTGCTTAAATATATTTAACAGCGTATTACGAGTAGATATTTAAATGATTGATTCATATAGCCATGGCATTGCAATACGCGCACTTTGACTAACCGATGTTAATGCCATTAAACAATAAATCGCACCTAATTTACAGTGTTCTTCATCAGTACCAGTAAATGTTAATGCTTCCATAGAACAGATACAAGATAATTTGACCTTATTAAGGATTCGTTCATTTTCTAGAGGAAGTTCCCGTGAGACAACAAATCTATTAGAAAATATACGTTCTTGAAATGGATCATATAATTGACAAATTTGTACTTTAATAGTATTGGATAAGTTTGCTCTCTGTTGCCAAATGTCTTTTAAACAACGATAAAAGCGAGGGAATCCTCTTGTTGTAAGGTTAGAAAACCAAGAAGCCTGAGTATAATTTCCTAGACGATCAAATTCGGTGAACAAATTTTGAATTCTCTGTTCCATAGTAAGATTTCTTAAACTACATATTTTAGAATATACTGAAGAAGTGGATAAATTAGAATTGTATAATACTGGACGAAAATAAAATCTGGATACACCCAAAGACAGGTAATATTGTGTTAACTCTTCATTAACGACATTATTATCGTCATTCGTTTCTTCATAATCGTGTAACAGAATTGGATTCATTATAATTGTGTGGTGATATGCTTGAAGTATATTTTTGATAGTGGGAAAGTCAAGTTTATTACGATTATATGGATTAATGATCGCTTTTTTATTTTTCTTAACGAGGTCAAATAATGAGGTAATATTGAACCCATAATATTTATTTCCATCATATATTCCCATGAATAATAGTGGATGAATTTCATTTAATGGTTCTAATGTAATAGGATCGCTATTGTTAGTACAAATATCTCTTTTCAATACTCCTGGAGTTCTAATACGAAGTGTATTTTGAACAAAAAATTTCCTAAAGTATTTTTGAATCTGGATAGCTTTACTTTCGCGCAATATATGTGTTTTAATTCTTTCTATAAGTTCTTGTTTTTTCCCTGATTTTTTTAAATTGTATGTTTTTGCGATTAATTTTAATTCATGAATTTTGAGATTATTTAATTTGTCCTGCATATATACTATGACGAGGTAAATGTCTATATAAATTTCAAGATCATTTAATTAAATGGTATTTAATTTCAATTTTTTATTTTAATTTATTTTTTTTATTTTTAACTTCTTTTTTTTTGCTATTTTAATAAAAAATTGATTCTGTTTTTCAGGAAATATATATATCAAATATCTAAGATGTCCTTACCTGTCGCACTCGAATTCGCAAACTGGGAGCCAGCCTCCGTCCGCTATATGCAACCACGTGTTAATGACCGTGGTGGAAAATCCATTTCTATTATCAGTACTCAACTGAATCGTTTATTATATGTAAGTACTCCTTGTATGTCAACTTGGGGTATGAGCGATTATGTAAATGAAGCTGGTGAATCTGATGGAAAATTCTCAATGACTTTACGCTTTCCAAATCCTGATTATGATACTCCTGAAACAAAGGAATTTCTAAAAAAGATGAAGGGTTTTGAAGCATTAGTAATTGAAGATGCCGTTAAAAATTCTGAATTATGGTGGGGAGAAGAAACTCCTCGTGAAGTATTAAAACATAACTTCTTTCCATTCATCACTTATGCCAAAGATAAGGTGACCAAAAAGAATGATATGTCAAAACCTCCAAAGATGAAAGTCAAAGTACCAAATTATAATGGTAAATGGAGTGTTGAGGTATATGATCCTGAACAAAACTGCCTATTTCCAAATGATGATACTGATCAAACACCAGTTGATTTTGTTCCAAAGAACAGTGAAGTCAAATGTTTGATTCAATGTGCTGGTATTTGGATTGGTGGAAAAGGTTGGGGTGTAACGTGGAAGTTAATGCAATGTATTGTAAAACCACCAGCTAAGCTTACTGTGTTTGGTAAATGTCATATATCATTAAGTGATAATGATAAAGAACGTATTATGAATACTCAAACAACCAATGATGAAGAAACATCTGTTGAAGACGCTGTCCAAGAAGTAGTAGATACTACCGTTGAAGATAGTGAAGATGAGGAAGAAGTTGTACCAGAACCTGAACCAGTAAAAGAGCCAGTAAAAAAGAAAAGAGTTGTAAAGAAGAAAGCAACAGCATAGAAAAAATAGATTTGAATTATAAAACTTAAAATATTAAAAAGGAATGAATAAAAAGAGCTCTTAGGCTTTTTTTTATTGAAAATCTTTTTTATTTGAAATATCAATATAAATATTAAATTGTATGATAAAAATAATGAGAGGGGTTTGGAATAAATTATTAGTGTATGAGAAGAAATTCGGGGCGCAAAATTATAAATCAATGAATGTAATATTGAATCGTGGTGAAGGTATATATCTATATGATGTCACTGGAAGAAAATATTTTGATTTTTTATCATCGTATAGTAGTGTAAATCAAGGGCATTGTCATCCCAGATTAGTAAAAAAAATGAAAAGACAATGTGAAACATTAACATTATGTAGTCGGGCATTTCAAAGTGAAAAGTTATGCGAGTTTTATCATTACATGAATAGAATGTTCAAATATGATAGGTGTTTGCCAATGAATACAGGTGTGGAAGCAGGAGAAACCGCAATAAAATTAGCACGATTATGGGGATATAAACACAAAAAAATCCCAGAAAATAAAGCTGAAATAGTTGTAGCGAAAAGCAATTTTTGGGGACGATCATTAGCAGCAGTATCATCGTCTACAGATCCTTTATGTTATAACAATTTTGGTCCATATCTACCGGGTTTTAAATTTGTAGATTATAATGATACAGGAGAACTAGAATATCTATTCCAAAATAATCCAAACATAGCAGCATTTATGGTAGAACCAATACAAGGAGAAGCCGGAATAAAAATACCAGATAAAGACTATTTAAAAAACGTGAAAGTTTTATGTGAACTATATAATGTTCTCCTAATTTGTGATGAGGTGCAAACCGGATTAGGGAGAACTGGAAAGATGTTTGCATCAGAAGATATAAAACCCGATATGTTAGTGTTGGGGAAAGCATTGTCTGGAGGGATGATGCCAATTTCGTGTGTACTTGGAAGTAATGAAGTTATGGAATTAATAGACCCAGGAAGTCACGGATCAACATTTGGAGGAAATCCATTAGCAATGGCAATCGCGCCTGAAGCGATTAATGTAATAATTCGGGAAAATTTAATATCAAATGCCGAACAACAAGGTATGGTATTTCGCGATACCTTGAAAGTTTATGTCGATAGAGGATTTTTGAAAGATGTACGAGGACAAGGATTATTAAATGCAATAGAGTTTAATACCAACGAGGAAGCAGAGAATGCTGTTGAAAATTTTCAAACAAATGGATTATTGACAAAAGTTACTCGTGATGGAACTGTTCGTATGTGTCCTCCACTCACTATAACATCTTGTCAAATGAAAAATGCATTGGATATAATTAAATATAGCATACAATAAAAGTAAATGAATTTATGTTTTATTTTTAACTATACCGATAAATGCTTTATTTGATAGATCAAGTAACAAATTGTTATATGCATAATATATTGTTTCTATAAGACTTAATCCTTCTAGATATTGTACACGTTGTTTTAATGTTTCAGGTGTATCATTAATTTCAACTTTACATTTTTTTTGAACAATTATAAGACCATCATCAACATCATCTGTCATAATATGTACAGTACAACCAGTTTCCGTGTCACCAGAACCAATAACTTTCTCGTGAACATTCATATTTATTAATTTTTGATATTTTGGTAATAGACTAGGATGTACATTTATGCATTTATTTTTCCATTTATCAATAAAGCTAGGAGGTATTATATACATCCAACCAATACATAAAATAAGATCGATTTCATCATTTATAAATTCATTTGTAATTAAATTATAGTATTTATCTTTTGAATCAAGCATTTCAAAATACTTGTGATTAATATTATTGTTTTCACTTCGTTTTAAAATACCACTATTTTTGTTATTTGATATAACTTTTTTAATTTTTACTTTATTATATAATAATGAACCCGGTTCATTGATATTATTAATGATATAATCCATAACAGTACCCTTAGTAGAACCCATAATAGCAATATTCAACGGTTTATCTCTGATAATACTTCTTATAAATATGTAAAATCCTATTCCACAATTAAAAGTACTTTTCATTTCATCATCTGATATATTTCCTTGTTTTTGTATCCAATTACACCATTTTGGATAATTTATATTTTCTAAGTTAATAGTTAAATTTTCAGGAATAGTTCTTTTTAAATTTTCAGTTAAACCTCCGCCTGTTATATGACATAATCCAGTTATAAAATAGTTAGCATGAGCTATTTTAAAGACATCATCAATATACGAACGATGTGGAGATAATATTGTTTGAAGTACATCTTCCGGTGGTGTATTATTTTCAAGTATTTTTCTAATCATAGTATAACCATTAGTATGTGGTCCAGATGACGGAATACCAATAGCAATATCATTTACATTCATTTCAGAAATTTGTAATACTTTTTCACCAACAATTGTTCCAACCATATCTAAGTGACCTTCATTATACACGGTTGGCATTTCAGCAGTTTCTCCACCTAATAATGGGCAGCTTACTAATTTACAAGCATCGCAACAACCTTTTACAAAACTAGCAGTATCTTCAATTATTAATTTACTAGATGCTACGTAATCTAAAAAGAATAAAGGCTTCGCTCCTTGAACTAAAATGTCGTTAATACTATGATTCACAATGTCATGACCACAAGAGTAATAATTATTGGTATATTCTTTTATTAGTATTCCTTTTGTACCAACACCATCAGTTGATGCTACAAGGACACTGTCTTTAAATTTAAATTGTCCCCCAAAATTTCCGTGTTTTCCTAATACGTTTTTATTGTAAGTTGTTTCCACATCTTGTTTAATAGTTTTGACAAAATTATTTCCTTTTTCAACATCTACACCACAAGATTTATATGTTGTTGTCTTTTCTAAGCCTATATCACTTCTCCAATATAAGTTATTTGTATTTATTTCTTTTATTAAATTTTCACAATTATTATATGCTTCTTGTAATGTATCTCCCTCTCCATACACAGCAATAGCTCTTGAACCTAATAAATAATTATTTTCATTAAGACTAGATGCATATACATTGTTGTGAGGAGTATATTCAATATATTCTCTGACGGGATTTGCAGGATATCCTTGCGGTACCAAGTATTTTACTATATTTGTTTTATGAGATATTTCAATATTGATCAAGTCTAGTGTGTTATTAATCATATGGTGAAAAATATCAGATAAATCGGTTTTAATACATTTTAATACATTAAATGCCTCGCTATCACCAAATCTACAATTAAATTCAATAAGTTTAATAGAATTCTCTGTTTTAATGTAACTGCCATATAACACTCCAATATATGGTTTATGAAATTTTTCTTTTAATGATAATAGTACCTTTTCGTTTAATAATTGACATTTATTTAAATTATCGTTGTTCAGGAACTCAAAATTATCAATGATACTACCCATACCACCAGTGTTAGGACCTTTGTTATTGTTATATGCTCTTTTGTAATCTTGTACAGGTGGTAAGTGAACAAAGTGTTCTCCATCGCTTAAAGTGAATAAACTGAATTCTTCTCCAATTATTTTTTCTTCAATGAGTAGAGAATTTTCGCATATTTTATTTTGAATTATATTTATTCCTTCTTCAAATGTATTAAAATGATCTCCTTGAACAAAAACACCTTTACCACCAGCTAATCCATCCATTTTTATAACAATTTCTTTATGTTTGTTAGAAAATAATTTGATATTTTCAATAATATCATTATTTGATGGTTCTAGGTAAATAAAATCTGGATTATATTCTTCTTGATTGATAGATTCAATGAATGTTCGAGTAAACATTTTGGATGTTTCTAATTGAGCTAGTTCTTTACAAGGGCCAATACAATTGAAATGTTTAGAGTGACATGTATCAATAAATGTAGAATTTAATACAATTTCTGGTCCAACAATAATTATTTCAGGAATAATTTTTTCACAAAGGGATATTAAGTTATTTGTATCATTTAAACAACTAATAAAGTATTCTACGGTATTCGCTTTAATATCAGGGTTTATATATTCCCCAATACAATAAATCTGGTTGTTTACATTGTGTAAATGTTGTACCAAGATGTTTTCTCGTCCACCGCAACCAATAATTAAGATCTTCATAATTTAAATATAATAAATACATTTAAATTATTTGATAAGAAAATCTTATATTCAATTACTAATACCCATCATTAATATTATTGGAGTAGGTATGATAGATGTATTACCAGTAGTATTATATAAACTGACATTACCTCCAACAACAGGGATTTGATGTTTTTTATTTTTTTTTGACAATTTATTGTCAGTATTTT
>ERZ802830.4023-NODE-4023-length-12008-cov-4.78365_pt1 | contig 12008 bp, 3 predicted proteins | sample MGYA00345654_ERZ802830 | MGnify/ENA primary metagenome ERZ802830 (study PRJEB30503, sample SAMEA104212375) | marine metagenome | biome: Westerlies Biome; feature: [SRF] surface water layer (ENVO:00010504) within the epipelagic zone...; material: water... | reverse complement strand
CTGGACCCACCCGCAGCCCCTCCCGCCGAAGTGGACGCCGACGCCGCTGCTCAGGCCGCCGCTGCCGCTAAGGCTGCCGCTGATGCTAAGGCTGCCGCTGATGCTAAGGCTGCCGCTGATGCTAAGGCTGCTGACCCTGTCGGAACTCCGCCACCGTCTACGCCTTCTACTGACGATACCTCTGACATCGTGAGCCTGGAGAAGCAGGCAGATGCGCTTCGGTTAGATATCCGTGGCCTGGAGGGTGCGGGGCGTGGATCACCGGTAATCATGACAAGGGCTTCCGTTGAGGAGCGTGAGGCTGCAAAGTTGTCTTCATACGAGGTTGCACGCAATCTTAGCGCGAAGCGAAAGAAGCTTACGGGAGTCATCAACGAGATTATTGATCGCAAGAAGACATTATTGCCTGACCCTAAGGTTAGTGACTTTCCGAGTGAGGTCGCACCAGGTGAGCAATTTAAGAGCAGTGGGCCGGTATACCGGAATCGTAGTCGGCAGCGCGCAGACGAAAAGTCGCGCGAGGTTGATAGCGGGGTGTACACATCTGAGCAGATGAGCCCTAGTGCGTATGAGTATATTAGGTCTGGACCTGAAAGGGGTGAGACTGAGGTGATGGTTGAGGGTGAATCCAAGCCTCGTCGGTACGCCGTTAGCCGAAAGAGAGAGGCACTAAAGAAGGCACTTGGTTTGGGTGGGCTATCTCCGACTCAACCCCTTAGGTCGATGTTGGCTGAAGGCCCGATGACCCGGCCCTACCTAGCGGCCCAGGCTTTGGGGGCCGCAGGTGATATGGCGCTTGATGCGGTTACGTCTCTGCCTCGCGGGATTGCCGGGGGGTATGTGCGGGATGTTTTGTCGGGTGAGCGGGCTCCCGAAGGCGCTATGTTGTCGAGTCGTGGTACACATTTGTTTGGTGACGATCGATATATCCATGATATTCCAGGGTTCTCTCGCCCAGATTACCTACCCGAAAAGGTCCTGCGGGGCGGAATCATGTCTGCGCCTCGGGGTGAGGTCAACGAAGAGAAGCTGGCCCTTAGCCTTGCTGAACGTAAGCGGGACATCATCGGCGCTAAATCCGAGATACTTAGGTTGAGGAAAGAGCTACCGAATCTTAAGAACCCGGCGAAAGCGTATGCGACTATTGCGGTTCTTGAGGATGACATCGAGCAACTCGAAGCAGAGCAGACCCAACTCTTGCGCGTGAAAAACGTTACTATACCCCGGCAGATAGCCGAGGCAGAGGCGGCAAAGAAAGCAGACGAGTTGCAAGACAAGTTTGCTACCCAGTTTTAGCGGGAGATTTTCGTGGCCGAGAAAGAACTAGAAGAGCAGCCCCCAGCGGAGACTACGGTAGAGCCTGAGGCTAAGGCCGAGGCTAAACTTGAAACTAAGGCTGACCTGAAGAAAGCTTTTGAGCTTAGCGAAGAGGAAGAGGCGAAGCGTAAAAAGCTGAACAAAGACCTTAAGTTAGAGCGTGTGGGACTGCTAATCGCGGCACAGCGTGACGAAGCCCGGAACTACGATCCAGAGGCTTTCGAGGCGAAGAGGCAGAAGAACGAGCCGACTTTCGACTATGACGAAGTCCTGGAGTTCGCGACTGAGTTTACCGGGCTGACGCCTGACGAGTACAAGGCGGCGGCACAAACGCAAGAGGCCCCACTGGCTGATCTGTTTAAGGAGATCGGAGAAGAGGAGAAGCCTGTAGCGGAAGTTCTAGATAAGTATCGGAAGCGTGATGAAGACCTGACTGCGGGTATCGAGAGTCGCCCTTGGACACTCACAGAACAGCAGCGAAACACTAAGCTTAAGGGCCGGAAGATAGCGGGTAAGGGTATTACTCGTGTGGCATTCCGGGAGAAGGAGCTTACAGAGGGGGACCGCAAAGAAACTCTTTCTACGCTTCTGAAGGGATTCGAGCCTCAAGAGCGCGCACGTATTTACTGGACGGGTGACGGTCGGGGTGACGCTGAGGACGCCGTTGTTAAGAAGGGGCAGGCTGGCTACGCGCGTTTAGAGAAGCAGGCGCAGCTTCTGTACGATCCTAAGGTTGCCGTCGATAAGGTAAAGGCGGAGAAGATAAAGGCTTTCCTCACCGACCTGGGACCTGACGCAGGTGCGAATATCCGTAATACCTTGGCGGAATCTGAGTTCAAGAAGCTTATCAACTTTATCGCGGTACACGACGCGAACAAGATGGCTGAGCGTCAGGGGATTAAATGGGGCCAGAAGGGCTACGGTGCAATCAAAGAGAAGGCACTCAAGAACGCCGTATATGAGGCGACGCTCTTAAGAACCGTCGGTAAGTTCTACCCACCAGGCTTTATCTCGTACGATCTAATCGACCCTAAAGGTAGGCACCTGAGTCGTGACAACGCGGATGACGATACCTGGTTTGAGAAAGCATGGGACAACTCAACTCAAGTTCGCTTAGAAGTTATCGGTATGGACGCCAAGGGTGTGCCCGTTTATCGGTTGACCCACCCGACTTGGCACCTGTTCGAAATGATGGACGCACCGCAGTCTGCTTTGACGGGTGCGCTGGAGCGGGTGGCTCGGCGCCCTAAGGGTGAGAGTGTCGGTACGGCAATCTATGAGGGCTCTCTCGAAGGTCTCAAAGACCGCAGGGACTTCCTGAAAGCTGCGCTGTCTTCCCAGGCGGCGAAGGATGGGGGGTTAAGCGGTCTTGCTTTGGGTTCTGCGGGCTTGGTTGCGGCGATTGTTACACCTGACTTACTTATGGGTGCCGCTGGTGTTGCGCGTACTACTAAGAAGATTGCGGATGCGGCGGCTGCGGTTGCTGACTTTCGTCGTGTCGCTCCTGAGCTTGTTGATGAACTTGGTACGGGTGCCGTTGACTTGGCTCGAACTGAGGACTTGCTTCAGGAAGTTCAGTTGGCAGTTTCTCGAGGTAGCTACGACGACGCGATTGGTCTAATCGACGCGGCCGTAGAAACCGCGAAGAGTTCGGACACAGCTATCTCTAAGGTTCGGCAGCTTGATAAGCGTATCGCGCAAGTTGTTGACCAGACTGACTCAGACATTTCTCGTCGTATCGGCCAACGTGTACCTGAAGTTACGTACACTGAGGGTAAGCGTCTGGCGGCAAGTGTTCCCGGATCATTCGGTGAAACGGCGCACAATATTCACCCGTCAGCCCGGCGTAAGATGCTTCGCGGTAAGTCTCTTGACTTAACTGTAGGCTTCGGTGAGGTACTAAGTTCACGCCAGACACTGGACGATCTAAAGGAATCAATTGAACTGCTGAAGGGCGGTGACGTCAACCAGGCGTTCACGGCACGTCTTCGGGAGTTTGCGGCTGACCCATTTAGTTCGGACACGCTGAGTTTAATGAGCGACTTCGATGTCGGTATGGGCTCGCAAAGATTGGCGAATGACGCTCGTCAGGCATCGATCGATCTGGTTGTATTTTTAGAGAAGCCTTCGACCACACGACTTCTACGAGACAATCCAGATGAATGGGGCAATCAAGTCAGAGCCTTAGCTGCAAAGCTTGATTTTGTTGAGGCGGAAGACGCTGCGAAGTTTGTAGAGAAACTTGATAAGCGGATCACCAAGACTCTTGCTGAGGCTAAGAAGGCTACAGCGGCGACCAAGCGTACGACTTTGGATATGGCGCGTAAGGCTACGACTAAGGCAATTGGTGCTGTGCGTGCGAACTTTGAGTCTCGTGCGGCAGCTATGGCGTTTGTTCGTGAGAAGACAGCGGCACAGGCGTCTATCGATGCGGAGCCTTTGCTCGTACAACTGACGGACAGGTATGCGGCTATTGGTCGAGAAGGTCTGTCACCTGAGGCCCTCCAGTTCCAAGACGCAATTATCCGCTACTTCCCAGAGCTTGAAGGAGACGACTCACTCAAGATTGTGAAGCTCGCCGACCAGGAGGCCAAGAAGTTTGCGGCTGGAAATAAAAGTCGAACGATTGCAGACGTCGACCAAGAGCGATTCGTGGGTCTCATGGGTAAGGCGGACGAGGCTGCTGAAGCACCTCCGATTAAGCCCGACGTTCTTGAGCCATCACCCAAGGCTGCGGAAGCACCACCGAAAGCGACTGAGGCGCCCGTTAAACCTGACGTAGATACGGAACCACTTCCTGCGGGAGTACAAGACGCGCTTAAGGGTGACGCGGTATCTCGGGCTGTCGATGCCGAACTTCGGTTACAAGCACCGGTTCCAGTGGGCCCTATAGCGAGCGCACCAAAGAAGAAACCCCTACCAGACCTACAAACAACCGAGTACGGTAGGGCATCAGACAATGTAAACCTCGGACCTCAGGCAGCTTTCGGTTCGTCGAGTGGGGGCCTGTCTGAGCGGGTTCTCTACGACTACCTTCATCAAGCGGAGAGTGGTGTTGAGGTCGCTGAGTTCCTGTTGAAGCACGCAGAGTTGGACTCGACGCGTGCAATTATGCGCCGAATTCTACCGACACTGCGTAAAAACCCTCTGAGGTTCGCTGTGGTTGATGATCTCAACGACACAGACGGCATCTTGTTAGAGGCGTCGGGTGGTATCGGGCGATTTAATAGTGCGGACAACACTATCATGGTACGCGGCGCGAACTGGTCAAAGACGGGTTTGTCAGAAGAAGTAATCACGCATGAACTTATTCATGCTGCCACAGCTAAATTTATCGTATCCAGCCCGGATAACGCGTCGGTAAAGGCTTTGTCGTCGCTCAACGATGAGGTCATGGAGACTCTCGAACGTAGGTTGGTGGGGCTCGACGGGGCTGAGCGTCAACGTATTGAGAATGTTGTCTCGTATATAAAGGATAGTCCGGTAGAGTTTATTACGTACGCTCTCACTAATCCTCGGTTCCAGACTCTGCTGGAGAGCATCGAAGTTGCACCTAAGAAAACCGCGTGGAACAAGTTCACTCGGCTTCTGGCCCAAATGTTCAAGTTCCGGGGTAAGGGTGAGACCAACGCTCTTGCGCGGGCGATTGTTGTCAGTGACGCGGTTATCCGAGACGCGAAGAAGAGTGTCGATCTCGCGGTAGACGCGAAGCCTGTAGTTAAGTCTTCGCCCGCATCACCGGATATTATTGAGGTGTCCTCACCGACGCTGGAGAAAGCGGCCCAGGGTGGCGGAATTTCTCTTCGTTCGGGTACGGCGTTTAACTCACCTGTTCTACGTGTAGATTCCGTCGAGATTCCTGAGGCTCTGAGGGGTCGCGGTCTTGGTGTAGATCTCTACATTCGTGCGCTAAAGCAAGCACAGACACAGGGTGCCGGTTTTATTAGTGACATCACCCCGAATGCTGACGCTATGAGGGTCTATAGGTCGCTCGATAACCTCGGTATTAAGTTTACTCGTAAGCCGGTAGAAGACGCCTCGGGTAACTTAGTCGACGCATTCTTTATTGATTCTAAGGACTTAGCTAAGATTGACTTAGAGGCTGCAGCCCTGCAGAACAGTCAGCGTGCCGTCGGTGAGCAGGTTCCTTTGTTTGCTCGCATGGGTGATGAGTTTGCGTCAGATCCTCTGGTTGTTGAGTTCCTGGAGAATGGGCAAGCGATTATTCGTGCCGTCGGTACATCAGCTACGGTTGATGACTTCGTGCTTGCGTTGGGTAAGATTTCTCGTCGCGATCTGGATGCCAAGGGCATGGCGGCCGTAGTTACCTGGTTGGGTGCTCGCGGCATTAACGTCGGTCATCGAGGGGCGGTGTTTACTGGCGACGCAGACCAAATTGAGTTGGCGGAGCGTGAGTTTGCTTCGGCGTTCTCGGACTACGTAAAGTCTGGGCGGGCAGACAAGGCCGAACTCGAAGGTCCTTTTAAGTCCGTGAGAGAGCGGATTTCCGATATCTACGCTAGCTTGCGTGGCGCTGAGGCCGAGGGTGCCGCGTTAGATATTGACGCCGGCTTGCAGAAGTCTTTGGATAAGATGCTTCGTGTACCGGCTAAACGTGTCGGAATGCCGAATGTTCTCGGTATCGTAAAGGACGCACTTATTAGTCCGAACCTGAAGGGTACTCAGGTTGATATCTTAAACGAGATCGCCCGAGAGAGTTATCGCTTAGGTACCCCGATATCAAAGGTGGACCTGGAGTCTAAGTTTCAGGATGCCCTTAAAGCTCACAACGCCGGTAACAAAGAGGCTGCGGTAATTCGGCTGCCTGGTCCCGTGTCTATTCGTGGTTGGACGACGTCAGACGCGGTGGCTAAGTCCGAGTTTACGCTCGACGAACTGACGGAGATTCAGGCTGGGTTGGAGACGGCGAAGCGACTGGAGTTACAAGACGCAGCGAAACTACCTCTTGGTGGGGCTCAAACCGCGATAACCGAGAAGTCCCCGTCACAGTTAGTCGACCAGTTGGTTGTAAGTAGTCCCGTAAAAGCGGCGGCACGGTTTGTCTATCTCGGTGGTGACGCGTACGACGACATGCGAGGACTCCCACCTAACGTACGGGACGCGGTTATGGCTGGTGCTCGTCGAGTACAGCAGTCTATTGGTGAGGCTATCGCACTCGTAAAAGAAGGCGACATCACCAACTTGACAAAGCTCTTGACGGGCGAGGAAGGCGTAACGTTTACCAAGAGTGGTCGCTCCGCTGTTAGCGCGGGCCATGATTCAGTAGCTTCGGTTACTAATATGTTGAACCAATACTTTACTCAGTTCGACGAGGTAAAAACAACTTTAGTTCAACGCTTCGCGATTAAGGTTCGAACCACAGGGTCCGGTGCAAAGGCTATCGAGGGTTTCTCGGATGAAGAGAAGGGGCTATTAACCGAGTCTATCCATGAGATGATTAAGGGTTCCCGATTCGTCGAAGAGGTGTTTCAGGCTGCGGGGTATACGGGATCGAGGCTTGAACCGAAATTTATGTTCGAGCCGGCCCAAGGTTTAGGTGCCGGTGGCCTACTCGAAAGTTTAATGTATTACAGCAACGTGGTTGCGCGAAAGGACCCAGCTACAGTCATAAACAAAGGCGACGAGCCTAAGATGCTCCTATTAAGTGCTACCCAAGAGGCTGCGGGAAAAGAACGCACATCTCAGAATACATTTAATGGTCTGTATCGCGACATCAATGACAAATTCAAAGATGATCCTATGGTCGCAAATCGAGTTGCGATCTTGATCGCGGGTCACGGTATGGCTGATGCGGCTCGCTTGAATTGGGTCGAACTGGGCATCGCGGCTGATGAGAAGTTGGCTACGGCCATGAGCAATTATATTGTAGGTGAGTCGCTTAATCCTGCCGACGTTGTCAGGGTCAAGCGTGCGTTTGCCTCCTTTGGCTATGACCCTGGCATGGTTGACGGGTACGATCTTGCCGGCGTCAATGTCTTTGTTCCTCGTGCCGCACGAGCGAGATTGAACATGGCGCTCTCTCAGGCGCAGGATCCATCTCTTCTGAAGGTGAATGAAATGGGCACGATGGAGGCCCTGAATTCCATGGCTTCCCTCCCCGAGAGAGTGATGACTGAGGGGGGCGCTAATAGCAAGACGGCTCTCAGTTTCTCTTTGTTCTACCGGTACTTGAAGACCCGTATGGTTCGCGGTCACTTTGTTCTTAAGTCACGCTACTTCTGGATGAACACATTCGACCACTTCAACCAGGTGGCTCAGGTTGCCGGATTCCGTACAGCGCTTGTGTCGACTATGAGAATGTCGACGCAGAATGTTTTGTCTAACCCTCTTGGTCAAGCGTTTGTATTTGCGGCTCGGCAGACTGACAGAGGTGAGTCAACTGAGGCTGTACGTAAGTGGCTTCAGAGCGGTGGCGATAAAACGGCTCAGTGGGCAGGTAAGTTAACCCGTGCGTCGAAGTGGAACGTCAACGTCAACGGAATCTTGGATGGTACCGACGAGATCATCATGATCGCCGGCAAGCCATACAAGAACACGCAAATACGTCAGATCGCTCTTGAGGCGGGTATCTTTGCCTCATTCGATACAAGTCAACTTGGTACGAAGATTCAGAATGTCGGTAACCTTTTCTTGACGGAGCAGTCTAAGAAGGGGCGGCTCAGTCAGATGGGCTCAGATATTCTAGAAGACTTGAAGGGTGCGTCAGAGGACATTGCCGAGGCATGGGCTGAGCGTGAGCGCTTGGGCTGTATGGTTACGTTGATGGAAGCGGGTATTGACCCTACAACTGCGGCGAAGATTAGCATCGATGCGCTGTACGACTACGCGGGTAGCATGTCGAAGGCTGACAGAAACTTCCTACTCAATATCTTCTTCCCTTTCTGGGCTTTCCAGAAGAACGCAAACCGGCAGATATTCGACGCGATGTTTAGTCCTGAAGGTGCGTACCGCCTGGGCGTTATGCGTAGGGCATACGATAAGGGTAGCGAGTACTTGAGCTACCTTACGTACGAGGCCAACGTCGACGAGAACGGCGTTAGAACTAGCGCGCTGCCCCCCGAACTGCGGCAGACGTACTTCGCGTTTAAGAATGCGCTCCAAGAGCTATACGACGGTAACGAGAACATCCCTCCAGCAATGAACGAGCAGATACGCATGTTTATTGCCGACTCGAGCATCGGGTACGCTGGTGGCCAGATACTTGCGGCCGACCCACAGATTCAAGAGAAGCTCATGGATATCGCGACGTCGTTGAAGGGCGAGGGAGGAGATAACCTGCCGTTAGATCGCCGTGCGCTGGCGTCGTATTTCACACCTCGACCAGACAAGGCGGGGATGCCCACGTTTACTCGGACCAGACAAGGCGTCCGGATACCGTACTTCCCAGAAGACTATCCGGAAGAGACGCAAAACTTTGAGGCGCCGGAAGATTTCCAGCGGAACACGAAGATATGGAACGATCTTTACCGGCAGACAAACCCGAGCGCACCCTACATGGCATTCTTTATGCCGGAGCCGACGTATGCGGCGGCATTCAACCACTTCTCTTATCTGATGTCGACGAAGATTCTGACGCTTCAGAAGCTGGAAGACATGGGCGATTCGTGGTTTACTGATGAAGACGATGGGTCGGATGCAGTTACTCCGCTGACACCACTGAATGCACTGCTCAATTACGAGAGAGCACCGGTTAAGTCTGACATCGAAGCAAGTTTGGGTGTTGGTGGGGCCACAATTCCTAAGAGAATTGCTCCGTCCTTGGTGCATTTCTTTGAGTACCAGATGATTGACTTACTTGAGTTGGACAAGAAAGACGACGTCTTTGACCTACAGATAAAGCAGGAGGTTGCCGTCGAGGCGGGGGAAACACCGACACCTCTACCGAGAAAGCTTCGCGGGACTGAGGTGCAGACGGGTAAGCGGTACTACATGATGCCTGGTGTCGCGCAGTTATTGTTTGCTAACAGCCCTCTCGGAGAGCTTAACGACATCCTCCTTCGTGCTCAGCAGTTTCCGGCTGAGCGTGCGGCAGGTACTCGCGGCGAAGTCACACGGTGGGCACGGATAATTACTGGCCTGGACCAGAGAGAAATTGACCCTTCTCGGACTGGGTCATCTGAGAAATATCGTGCGGAAGAAACGACAAGCCGAACAACGCTTGGCAAGGTGCGAGCGCGCGAGAAAATTAAATGAGTAATTCCTTTCCCACGGACACAATGCTCAACCAGTTTTTAGTGTTACAATGGTGCCAGCGCTGTACCAGGAGTCTCTACAATGATTAAAGAATTTACTAGTTTCGGCTATTCGGTGTGCTCGGTGAAGAGTTCGGGCGGCTCATCCGGCTCACCGACATCTATCACAACTTCGTACCAGGCATTTCCGGTGACGGTTGATGCGACTAACTCAGTCAACTCATCGGCGTTCCCAGACGACTGCGAGATTCAGGTAATTGAGTTCGAGTTTACGGCTCGAGACAGTGCAACTTCTGTGACCATGTATTTGGCTCGTGACTCTGCCGGAGATATCCCGCTTACGAATCCTGCGTCTCAAACGATCACCAATGGTGCGAGTACAGCAACAAAGGGTGGCTGCGCTTTCTCGAGCTTGGTCGACTATCACTTTGATGGCGGGGCAAGCACAGCGGCAATCACTGGGACGAGTCGTGGTACGTTGTATGTGATCGCTAAGCAGGCTGGCGGCACTAACGCTCTTGGTAACATCCGCGTCTCCTGGAGGTCATAATGGCTGGTTCTGGTAGCATTTGGGACGCCCTCAGCGGCGTTACCGCCACGAGCGACGAGTTGAACCTGCTCGATGGTGGTACCAGCGTCGGGTCCAGCATTACGATCGTCAACACTGATGGCTTTATTGTTAACGATGCGGGAACCACCAAGCTTATTCCGGCCTCGGATGTGGCTACTTATGCGGCCGCTTCGGCGGGTGACATCACAGCAGTAACCGCTGGCGACGGTCTGACCGGTGGTGGAACCACTGGGGCGCTGACGCTTAACGTGGGTGCGGGTACGGGAATTGATGTCGCTTCAGACGCTATTAGCGTCGACGTATCTGACTTCCTGACGAATGGCGCAGACAACCGTCTCGTGACGGCGACGGGCACTGATGCCATGAACGGCGAAGCTAGCCTTACGTTCGACGGTAATACACTGACCGTTACTGACGCTGTTACGGATACCAACGCGGGAACGTTTACGGCAGTCGATATTAACTTCGATAAGACGGGGAATAGCACCAGCAACAACACCATGATCGGGATTAACCTCGACATGGACAACACGACGGCCACGAATGGTACTAACGCCATGACGGGTATTAAAGTCACACCGACACTGACTCACGCAGCTACAGCAGGCACCACGCTGGTCAAGGGTGCGGAGATCGTTGCGACGGGTAGTGGTCCAGGAAATACGACAACAAGAGCTTTGGATGTTACCGCTACGGGCGCTGACTTCAATCAGGGCCTGTTCATGAATGTCGCTGATGGCGGCGTTGATATCAAGATGGTCAGCAGCGCTGACTCTGGTGATAACTGCACGATTGCTACAACAACTCATGGCGCGACAACAATTGCCACGGTTGATGATGATGGTGCAGCAGCACACCTAACGTTGGCTCCCGATGGGGACGTAATCATTAGCGGCGCTACCCCGAAGCTAATCATTGGTGACGCTGGCGCAGAAGACACCATGCTGGTCTTCGATGGTAATGCGCAAGACTTCCGTATTGGACTGGATGACGGAACGGATACTCTTGAGATTGGAAAGGGTTCTGCTCATGGCACAACCACCGCGATTACAATCGACAGCAATGTAAATGTGCAGATTATGCACAATACAGCAGTTGCTGATGGTGAAGTGTCTGGTGATCTCGCTTTATTCCAAGCTGGAGAAGACCTTACTGCTGGTGAGCTTGTTTACTTTAAGTCAGACGGAAAGGTTTGGAAGGCCGTTGCGACGGCGGCAGCCACCTCGCGCTGTGTAGCAATGGCAACAGCATCTATAAGTGCTGATGCTATGGGTCCATTCCTTCTTAAGGGCTTTGCACGATTCAACTCTGAGTTCCCTACTTGGACCATAGGTGGCGCTCTGTTTACACCAGAAGCTGAAACCTCCAGTAAGAATGTCCCTGAGCAGGCTGCCCCTGACACTGACGGAGACTTCGTTCAGATTGTTGGGTACGCAATATCTGCTGACGCAATTTACTTCTGCCCTGACAGTACTGTAGTCGAGGTTGCATAGTGCCTAACTATGAGAAAGTAAACGACGTTGTTGCTGGCAGTATTGCTGGCGTCAATGGCGTTGCTGTGGCCAATATCCAGAACGTTAACGGGCAAGACAAGCCTACAGCGTCTGGTGCTTCGCTCTGGGTCGCTGGTGGTAACGACAGAAGGGTTGGGTACATCAGCAACAGCGATCTCTTGGCTGGCAATAACTGGTCTGACTATGACGCCTTCGCGGGTGGCTCGTCACCCTTTCCAAGCGGTAGCGTTGATAACTACTACTTGGGATACGGGAAAGACGGATCGGGAAATAGTCTGTGGGTATCGCTCTATGAGACTGACAACCCAGAAATAACGATCCACGACGATGGCGCCTCAGGACCATGGACCGGGATCAATACAGATGAAGACGGAAACAGCCTTTCGATCAGAC
>ERZ802830.4021-NODE-4021-length-12010-cov-9.74605_pt1 | contig 12010 bp, 12 predicted proteins | sample MGYA00345654_ERZ802830 | MGnify/ENA primary metagenome ERZ802830 (study PRJEB30503, sample SAMEA104212375) | marine metagenome | biome: Westerlies Biome; feature: [SRF] surface water layer (ENVO:00010504) within the epipelagic zone...; material: water... | reverse complement strand
GAGCGATTATGTCAGGTTCTGATATTAAAAAAATTGTGCTGGCTTATTCCGGCGGACTGGATACTTCCATCATCCTGAAATGGTTGCAGGACACTTATGGCTGTGAAGTCGTCACCTTTACAGCTGATTTAGGGCAGGGCGAGGAGCTTGAACCGGCGCGGCAAAAAGCAGAAATGTTGGGTATTAAAGAAATCTTCATCGAGGATTTACGCGAAGAGTTTGTACGCGATTATGTATTTCCCATGTTCCGTGCCAATGCGGTTTATGAGGGCATCTATTTACTCGGCACCTCTATTGCGCGGCCACTGATTTCAAAAAGACAGGTGGAAATTGCCGCCGCTACCGGCGCAGATGCTGTCTGTCACGGAGCAACAGGCAAGGGCAATGATCAAGTCAGGTTTGAACTTTCTTATTACGCTCTCAACCCCGACATTAAAGTCGTCGCGCCATGGCGGGAATGGGATTTAAGCTCGCGGGAAAAACTTATTTCCTACGCTGAGCATAATCAAATCTCTGTTCCTAAAGATAAGCGGGGCGAAGCGCCTTTTTCAGTTGATGCAAATCTCCTGCATACCTCCAGCGAGGGTAAAGTGCTGGAAGATCCAGCACAGCCATGTCCCGATTACGTCTATCAACGCACAGTAGCGCCAGAAGACGCACCGGACACGCCGACTGAAATCACTGTTGGATTTAAAGCAGGCGATGCCGTTTCAATTAATGGGGAAGATATGTCCCCCGCAACATTACTTGAAAAACTGAATGAGCTTGGCGGCGCAAATGGAATTGGAAGGCTAGATTTAGTGGAAAACAGATTTGTCGGCATGAAATCACGCGGTGTTTATGAAACACCCGGCGGCACCATTTTGCTGGCCGCACATCGTGGCATTGAGTCGATTACTCTTGACCGGGGGGCGGCACATCTCAAGGACGAACTGATGCCGCGCTATGCTGAATTGATTTATAATGGTTTCTGGTTCTCACCAGAGCGCGAGATGTTACAAGCCGCCATTGATGCCAGCCAAACACATGTGACGGGCGAAGTAACGCTCAAACTCTATAAAGGATCTGTCAACGTTTCCGCGCGGCAGTCACCCTATTCGCTTTATTCAGAAGCTCATGTCACTTTTGAGGAAGATGCCGTTTACGACCAGAAAGACGCCGAGGGCTTTATCCGCCTCAATGCGTTACGGCTGAAACTTCTTGGTAGGCGGAATAGCTAGAGATTTATTTTCTCAATCCCGGCCTGAGCACAGGCGGCATCGAGGGTATTTTTTAACAGACACGCAATCGTCATCGGTCCGACCCCACCGGGAACAGGTGTGATATGCCCTGCAATTTCAGCAACTGCCTCAAAGTCCACATCGCCGACCAAACGCGTTTTACCTTCCCCGCGCTCCGACGCATCAATGCGGTTAATACCTACATCAATAACGCAAGCCCCCGGCTTCACCCAGTCCGCTTTTATCATTTCCGGTATGCCGACTGCGGCAACAAGAATATCTGCAGTCTTACACAAGCCTGCTAAATCACGTGTTCTTGAATGTGCCATCGTAACTGTGCAATTTTCCTGCAGGAGCAATTGCGCCACCGGCTTACCAACAATATTGGATCGCCCAACAATCACCGCGTGCAAACCTTCAAGATTACCTAATGTCTGCTTTGCAAGTATGACACTGCCTTGAGGCGTACAGGGGGTTAAGGCATCCAGCCCAGAGGCGAGGAGCCCTGCGTTAATGGGATTCAACCCATCCACATCCTTGCTTGACAAAATAGTTTCGATAATGGTTTGTTGACTGATTTGCGGCGGCACGGGGAACTGCACAAGAATACCATGTACAGCGTCGTCTTCATTCAACTCATTAACTTTTGCAAGTAAGTCAGCTTCAGACACATCTTTATCAAGACGATACTCAAAAGACGTCATGCCAGCGGCCTTGGTCGCTATACCCTTATTACGAACATAAACTTGGCTTGCAGGATCTTCCCCGACCAGAACAACAGCAAGGCCGGGGGTCAGGTTATGCGTAGCCTGTAAATCAGCGACCCCTGTACCAATACGCGCACGTAAATTTGCTGCAATCTCTTTACCATCAATCACCGCAGCTGGCATTTAAAACCCGCCAGGCGTGAAAATTTCCCACATGAAATCGCGCAAAAACATTAATCCTAGAATAATAATCACCGGTGAGAGGTCAAGCCCACCAAGTGGCGGCAAAAACTGCCTGATACGGCGAAACACAGGCTCGGTTAAACTGTTAACTGCCTGAGAAAAACTATAAACAAACTGATTGCGTATATTTATGACATTAAAAGCTAGAAGCCAGGACATCACGGCACTCGCAATAATGACATAGATATAAAGCGTGATGATCGTGTCGATGAGTTTCAACAGAGCCAGCATAGAATTCTCCGTTCGGAATGAGTTAAATTTTTCAGTGCCACCTTACTCTGGGACACCGCTTTACTTCTTAATTTACATCGCACTTATGCCGCCATCTACTTTCAATTCTGATCCCGTGACAAATTTTGACTCATCACTTGCAAGATAAAGAACTGCATAGGCAACATCGTTAACTTCACCAATACATCCAAGAGGAATCTGACGAATAAGTTTTTCTTTCAGGGCTTCTCTGTCGAGATTGGCCGTGAAGGACTCCAAAATAGGTGTATCCACAAAACTCGGATGAACTGAATTGCAGCGAATGTTATAATTCTTACGCGCGCAATGCAGGGCAACTGATTTGGTCAACATCCAAACACCCGCTTTAGCAGAATTGTAAGCTGCCATATTGTGGCCGGCAATCAGAGCGGCAATAGATGAAATATTTACAATGGAACTGGGCGCATCCTCGCGCATATAAGGCAGAGCATATTTGCAGCCGAAAAACACCGAGTCGAGGTCAACCTTATGCACCTTTTGCCAAAGCTCGAAACTTGTACCTTCAATTGTACCTCCGTCACCAATACCGGCATTATTAACCAAGATACTCATGCCGTCCATCGCTTCAGCACCAGACTCAAGCGTTGCCTGCCATTCGGACTCACTGGTCACATCATGAGAAAATGCAAAAGCCGTTCCTTCACCATGGCGTTCATTAATTGCATCGCGGGTCACTTGTGCGCTGTCCAGATTAATATCCGTAACGCAAACTTTTGAACCTTCAGATGCCAGCATTTCAGAAATAGCCCGCCCAAGACCGGAGCCTGCACCTGTCACAAAAGCTTTTTTTCCTTCAACTCGTCCCATAATACTTCTCTCTTTTAAAAACCGGAGTTCCGGCGCTTGAATAATGTTTATCAGAAATGAGCTCAGGTACGAAGCTTCTTTAAGAAAACACCTATCCGGTTTTGAGCAATATAATCCCTGATTCCGAAGGGCAAATAAAGCAAACAGAACACAAAGATGACCAATGGCACAATCGGTACAAGATGGAATGGCGGATCAGGGAAAAACGCCATAAGGTTTAGTCCTTGCGGTTTTGCCGTGAGATACCAGAAATTTGCATTCTCTCCCAAAAACAAATTTATCGGATATAAAATAAGAGCCACACAAATCGTGATCCCAATAATCTTAAGAACATCACTGGCTACCGGGCGCTCTCGCAGGGTAATAAGCGCATAGAACACACCCAGCAAAATAAGACCGTGACTGACAAAAAAAGGAACATAAGCAACATGAGGGTAGAAATATGGCAGATCTGGCTGAAAAATAGCCATGGTCGCGCCACCGATACCCCAAAAATAAGCGATAATAAAATAAATCCGCTGACGCGAAACAAGATAGACCGCAATCGCAATGGAAGAGAGATCACACATATGAAACGGCAGAGCCTGTTGCCAAGGAAACCCAAATGAAGGTGTGTCGATGGTTTGCTTCATAATATGATAGGTAATGAGAACGGCAATTGAAACGCCTGCAGTGTAACGCGTCTCATATGAGCGCCCGCGCACGGCAAGCGGGATTAAAATTGCCAACCCTAATGTAATGACAATCGTCAAAACATGCACCGGGGTAAATATCTCAAAAGGTGTAAGGGCCATACAATCAACTACAAATAAACGGTGTCATTATCTTAAAAATCTAGAGACTATATTCTAGTGATAAATCTCACCTCAAAAATCAACTATAAACTCGTTAAGTCAGCAAATCTGAGAAAAACTGAAACCTTCATCAGGCGTCACATCATTCATATCGGGTTTCCAAAGTGCCTGATTGGCAAGATTAGTGTCAAAAAACTCAATAAGCTTGGTAATTTTTCCATCTCGAACAGTTGCAATATGGGCATAGACTTGATTGTAATTTTTGCCACTCAACGCAATACCGTCATTCTGGGCAATGGCAACAACCTTGTCGCCCTCTGCACACATAATCTCAACATTCTTGCAAAAAACAATATCTTTAGGATTCACACAGCCAAAAACAGTGCCAATAATATCAGCCATAAATCTCGCTTTACCGATATATCTTCCTGATAAAACCCCGCCAGCATTTGGTACGATAAGTTCAAAATTTTCATCTACCAGCTTTTCAAGGCCCGCCGCATCGCCGCCGGAAATACAGGCGTAAAATGATTTTAAAATATCCCGATTCTCCATATCTCTCCCCCAACTCCACTACATCGTAGCTCTCAACAAATATGAACTACCCAAAAACATAGGGAACAAAGTCATATTAATGCAATCAATTTATCTTTATCTATAGTTAGAATAAGCCATGCGTCACCTGCCCCGGAGTTAATCATGCAAGAGCAACACTTCAAAAAACTTGAGAATATGTATCACACTGCACCCTTTCAGGAATTAATCAAATCAAAGCTAAAAATCTCTGAGGGCGAGGCGGAATTAGAAATGGTAATTGACCCGATCCTGCATCATGCCGCAAATGCTATTCACGGGTTTGTATATTTTAAGATGATGGATGACGTTGCCATTTTTGCCGCAAATTCTATGGAAAAAGAATTCTTCCTCCTGACCTCAAGTTTTAATCTGTATTTTTTAAGGCCCGTTCAATCCGGCAAAATAAGGGGCGTGGGTAAAGTAGTCAGTAGAACCAAAAGTCAATATATCGCCGAGGCCGTTATCTATAATGATGAAAATAAACAAATCGGACGCGGTAGCGGTGCCTTTGCCGTTAGTCGAAAACCGTTCGCAGATATGCCAGGTTACAAAATAGATTAAAACTACCAAAAAAAAGCCCCGCCATTAAGACGGGGCAAGTAAATTCCTTTAGGGAGGGTAATTATATTAACGACCACTCCCCAGATTGTTTAATCCTGAACCGGAATTTATTTATCTATGATAGTAAACGTCTCACGGCTCGTGGCGTAGATACATTCATTCACTTTTTGTTGAATTTTTTGAAATTTGGATCCTTCCTCAACAGAGCCCGCATCAAACTTGGCCTGTGCTGCTTGAAGCGCTGAATGGCTATTTGCATAATTCACCCAATAATAGCCATTGATATCCGGCGTGATGACAGGAGCCTTTATATTGCCCTGCATACCAAGGGGCTTCACGATATCGTTAAACTCCCCACTGAACGCCACCCATTCTTGAAGAGAACAATTATCTCTGATTTTGATACCCCAAACATCCAGATGCGTGGCATTGCTGATATCTATTTCAAATGGCTCGTCATGTGTCGCACGCGCATGATTGGTAATGCATTGATTAAACTTCGCCATAAGTTTATTTTCAGGACTACCAGTCGTTTGGATTTTCTTTCGCATGTCAGATACAAAATTCAAATAATCATCCAAAGTTTTTGTAGTCCCTTCCCACCAATTAATTGTCATATTTGAACTGGCAATCGGGCTTAAAATTTTAACTTTGTAGCCATGTTTCTGAACTGTCGGATTAGCCCTAAACTCATCAACAAGGCTTAAATATTTTTTCATTGAACAATCAGGTTTTATTGTAAAAGAAATATTGTCTATATGCTCGGCTTGAGAGAGGCTCGGGACAAGCAAAAGACACAAGATTGTAAAAATACGCATAGTACACTCCAATAAAATGAAAAATTAAATATTGGTCTTATTAAGCTTATGACAGAACGAGACATTGCCTTTTTCAAGTCAAAAAAAAATTCATGCACAATTATTGATAATGCTGATTTTGATGGTGCCAGCGAGAAGATTTGAACATCCGGTCTATGCATTACGAATGCGTTGCTCTACCAACTGAGCTACACCGGCGCGTTAGCACAAATACCCTATGGATAAATTATTTGTTCAGCAAACAGGTTTGGTTTGTTAAATTTTCTTTACTCTTGGATATGCACTTAGCCAATAAGCGCAGTTCCCGAACTAGCAGATGACATGATCTGCCCAGGGTGCCCCCATTTAAAGGCGTCAATCTGACCTGTTTCGGGACATACAGCTTGCCACGATGCCGCTTCCCCTGTCGGGCCAACCCAACACGCATCAGGCGCCGCCGTCAGGGCACGGTCCATCCATTCACGGGCTAGCCCCGCATCCTCATTCTCACCAATCTCAAGATCAGCCATTAATCGGCATACACGCCGGGTCGGGGTTTCAGCCTCATCTCGTAATGCCACACGCGCCATGCTCCAGCGCCGCGCCTTGATTGCCGCGCTAGCAAGCGCGATACGGCTTTCTGAATGAGTACGATTTTTTGCAGTGAGTTTTTGAACTAATTTGAGATTTTGCAATGCCGACTTTCCCGGCTGCAAAGCAAGATACGCAGAAACCAAATCAGGATGTGGCGTTTTCTTCCAAAGCTGTTCAATACGTTTGACGATCTTATGAGCTGAATTACCACCATTATTTGTAGAGGCAAGCTGAGATGCCAGCAAAAGCGCCGGAATAAAATCTGGTACGAGAATAATGGCACGTTGGACAAGTTTTAAACCCTGCGCCCTTATCTCAGCGTTTTCATTTTCTGCTAATTGCAGAGCAAGTGCCTGCCCCTCGGCTACCAGCAACACAGCCCGCAATCGTTTCGCGTCAGACTTTTCAAGTCCACCACGCGCTACAAGCTGATCAACAAGCTTTAACGCCTCCTGCCAATTGCCGTCACTCGCCTCAATTTGAAAAAGACCCTGCAAGGCCCAAACAGGTTTATTTTTAACAGAAGATGCGGCGAGCGTGTGTTGGAGATGCTCACGCGCCTCGTCCTGTTTTCCTTCTGCAAGTGCCATAGAAAACAATCCACGATAACCAAGCTCTTTTGGATTATTTTGCTTGTTTGTGGGCGCAGGAAAACCAATCAATGCCTTATATTTTTTTTCAGCCAAACTATGATTGCCGTCCATTCGCGCTGCCTGCGCCGCGAGCAAAAGCGGCAGGGCATGGTCTGGCAAATTGTTCTGCGCCTCAAGCGCAGCTTTACTTGCCTCCGCGACATTACCCTCAGCCAAAGACATGAGACTGCCTGCCATTGCCGACTCACCTCGCGCCTTTTTTTGCTTTCGGCGCATATCCTTAAATCTTTCAGGCCAGTTTATAAGCCAGGCATAACCCCGCCACATAATCAGAAAGATAAAGAGAGTGACAAGTGTAACCCCTATACCCGTCGCAACACTCGTTCGTAATTCATAGCCCGGCCAGCGCAATACCAAATCACCCGGGCGATCACCAAGCCAGATGGCCACAACACCAATAATTGTAAGGAGAATAATGTTGAATAAAGGCCGCCTCACTCTACTGACTCCTTATCCTTTGCGGGGTAGTCCACTTCACTCAATACTACCAGTAGGCGGCGGCTTTCCACATAACCCTGCAAATCTTCCATCCATATTTTCAAATCAGATTGCATGTCGGCAGGTAATTGACGGCTTAGCTTCAGCGCTTCAGTAGCTTGATTATTAATCAGAGCCTTTTCAATTTGTCCCAAAGAATAAGCTGGGCCAGCGTCACCGCCAATTTCCTGAATGTCAGGATAGTCTGTTCGCCTAATCCGAATCCATTCTCCAAGCCCATCCATCAAACCTTCAAACCAGCGCTTGGCCCAACCCTCTGACATCATCTCATCGTTTTTACCGGAAGGCACGTTACGCAGCAGTTCTGAGATACGGTCTTGAAATTTTTCCGTCAAACGCTCCAGCGAGTGAATACCTTGACGCGCATAAGGCCGAACCCAGTCGAGAGAAGCACTGAGTTGCCCATCAGCTTCGACAGCTTGTAATTCAGCCTCAAACGGGCCGCCACTGATAATGGCTTGTGCCAGACGATTTGCCGGGTTTTGGGACTCTGAAGCCGAAAAGGATTGGGGGAGCGCAGTTACTCTTTTTTCTCTAAGCGCCCCAACAGAACGCGACAAGGTCTCAAGTTTTTTGGCATCACTCAGCAAGAGGGATCTGTTTTCATCACTGCGCTCTTCTAGTGCCGAGATTAATTCATCCATCCCCGCCAGCCGTGTCTCAAGATTTTCAGTATCTTCCAGACCCGTCAGCTTTTCATTAAATTCAGAGAACAAAGCCAGAGCTGCTTCATTACGGGCTTTCAACTGATTGATTTCTTTTTGCAGAGCCCGCAAGTCATCCGCTTTAGACTGAAGATCATTCTCCAGCGTTTCTAATTGCGTTTTATCCTGCGGATTAAATACCCCCGTCTGAAACAAGACGCCAAATATCAGGGCTAGCGATAAAGCAGAAGTGGCGATGACCAGTAACAGGCTTGAAAAAAGTCGCCGCATTATACTTTTACGGGGTGAATGTGTCGGCATATCAATAAAAGGGGGAACACTGCTAGATGCGTCAGACGAGGTTTTAGTTTCGTCTTTTTCAGGTTCAATAATTTCGGCTTCCACATCATTATCAGTCTCCCCTGAAGAGGCGTTCCCTTTACCGGAAACAGTCTTAGACCCGAGCGCTTTGCCCTGAGCTTTATTTTGTGTTTTGCGTGTTGGTTTTCTGGCAGCCATATATTGCTCAAATTGCGAATCACGACAATTTATCCACATGATGCCTTTTGCATCGGTGAGTTGCAACGTTCTAAATAATACCCGATTTAATCAGCAGAAATTCAGTAATTTTCAGTTAGCAGATTCAGCATGCTGTCTTCAGTTGTGTTTGCCGCAACTTTTATATCTTCGACCCCGGCCTGCTTTAAAATTTGAGCCACCGCATCTGACAGACAATAAGCGGTTATCGACATCTTGATACCAGCACGCCCCGTAAGCGTGACAAAGTGAGTTGCGGTTCTGGAGGAATAAAACATAACGGCGTCAATCTCACCCGAAGCGAGAAGTATTGCGATATTATCAGGGAAGGCAGAAATTGTTTCAGCGCGGTAGAGCACCAGAGACGTAGCCTCATAACCCGCATCACAAAGCTGTTGGACAAGACTCCCAGCCTGATCGCGGCCTGAAATATGCACCAACGAACCCGACACTTCAGCTATATCAGTTGCCTTAATTATCCCGACAAGACTCTGTACATCGCCCCCCGCTTCGGTGACCTTTTTGAAGCCTGCAATTCTACACGCATCCGCGGTTGCAGGCCCAACAGCAAAAACGGGCAGGTTTGGATTTTTTGTCAAGCCATGATGGGACGCCGCCCTTACCCCATTAGCACTGGTAAAAAGATAAGCCTGCGCCGTAGCTATTTTTTGTGCTGTAGAGGTATCTCCCTCTTTGACGGGCATGATGTTTATATCCAGCATCGGACAGGCTGAGACAGTAAAACCCTGTTCGACAAGTTTGTGTTTCAGAGCCGGAATGTCATCTTTGGGGCGGGTCAACAGAATATGCATGCATCTCAGAGCGTCAGCCCTATCCCTCCGGCTTATCGCTGACCGGCACAAGTTCAGGGTATTTATTCCTGATGTCCTGCGCGATACGCTCACCCAAAGCGGCGGCCTCATTTACAGAGCCGACAATCTTTGCCTCGGCGCAAACCTGACCGTCTACGGATAAAAGCCGTCCGGTAAGTGTCAATTTGTCGTCCTTAACCTGTGCATAGGCCGCAATCGGGGTTTTACAGGAACCGTCCAACCGCGCCATAAATTCACGTTCAGCTGTGACTTGCGCCCAGGTAATGGGACAATTTAAAGGTTTGAGTAAGTCAATCAGTTCAGCATCGTCAGTACGGGTCTGCACAGCCAGCGCGCCCTGCCCCGGTGCTGGTAGCATTTGGTCTATCGGCATAATCATATCGACACGTTCACTCAGTCCAAGTCTTTTTAATCCGGCCACGGCAAGTAATGTTACAGCGATGCCATCATTATCTTGAGTGCTATGTGTCAATTGGCTGATACGAGTGCCGACATTGCCGCGTAACAACCCAATCTCCAGATTTGAGTTTAAGCGTAAGACTTGCGCCTGACGTCTCAAGGAGGCGGTCCCGAACCTAGTCTGTGCCGGCAAATCTTCCAGGCCGTTTATCCCCTCAAGTTCCGGTGCTAAAATAAGTGCATCTCGCGCATCTTCGCGAGGCGGAATAGCTGCAACACATAACCCGTTTGAATCTTGTGTGGGTAAATCCTTAAGGGAATGCACCGCAAAATCGAGATCACCTGAAAGCAGTTTGCTCTCAAGCTCTTGCGTAAACAAACCCTTACCGCCCAATTCAGAAAGTGCTTGATCCAGGAGAATGTCGCCTTTGGTATCAATGGGAACGAGTTGAACACGTGCCTCCGGCCAGCCATGTGCATCACAAAGAGAACGTGCAACTTCATGACTTTGCGCCATTGCGAGAGGCGACTTTCGTGTACCAAGATTAAAAATTCGGCTCAAGGCAGCCACCTCACTGGCTAAAATTGATATAAGGAAGACAATTCATTATGTCTGGTTTACAGTTCTCTCCAGTTTAGGACAAGTGGACTTTAGGACAAGTAGAAAGCTTATGCGCCAACAAGCTAATCATCGCACAACACCATTCAGAACAGCGTTCAGAACAGCGTCAGGAATTTTATAATGACACTGACTGTTCTTGGCATTGAAACAAGTTGTGATGAAACGGCGGCGGCAGTCATTCGACTGAATCCTGATAATCCCAACGGCCCGGGTGAAATCTTGTCCAATTGCGTTCATAGCCAAATAGAAGTGCACGCACCTTATGGTGGGGTCGTCCCCGAAATCGCCGCACGCAGCCATGTCAGTATTATCGATAAACTTGTCGAACAGGCCGTTGCTGAAGCCAAAATTGAACTTACGGCTCTGGATGGTATCGCCGCTACAGCCGGACCGGGACTGGTCGGCGGCGTCATGGTGGGATTAATGACAGGTAAAATGCTTGCTTTGTCCCTGGAGAAACCGTTCATCGGCGTTAATCATCTCGAAGGACATGCTCTAACTGTGCGGTTATGTGCGCCTTTGCAGTTTCCTTATTTATTGTTGCTGGTATCCGGTGGGCATTGTCAACTCATAGCCGTTGAGGATTATGGCGTTTACGAAACCTATGGGTCAACCTTAGACGATGCCGCGGGCGAAGCCTTCGACAAAGCAGCTAAATTAATGGGATTGGGCTATCCCGGCGGCCCTGCTATAGAAGCGACGGCAAAAAAAGGCGATCCAACAGTTTTTGACCTACCGCGTCCGCTCACAGGCGATGGCGGTTGTGATTTTTCTTTTTCGGGACTCAAAACGGCCTTGCGCGTTCGCGCGACACAAATGCAACCTGTCAGTGAAACTGATGTAGCGAATTTGTCAGCAAGCCTTCAACAAGCCATCACGGATTGTCTGGTTGAACGCAGTCAAAATGCCATGAAGCTATTTTCACAAGACAGGATGAAGCCATCTGAAGAAATTTCAAATTTGAAATTTGTCGTCGCGGGCGGTGTGGCCGCAAATACCCATATTAAATCAGCTCTAGCGCAGATTTGTGACAAACATGATTTCGAATTTCACGTCGCGCCACCGCATCTTTGCACAGATAATGCCGCCATGATTGCATGGGCAGGAGCCGAGAGATTGCGTGCTGGCAAACACAGTATGTTGGATATGGCCGCACGCCCAAGGTGGCCGTTAATGGAACTTAACGAGCAATAAATAAAGCAGATTTTACAGGAAAAAACGCTGACGGGGGAGGGACCGTCAGCGTTTTATGCCT
>ERZ802830.4018-NODE-4018-length-12020-cov-6.00568_pt1 | contig 12020 bp, 5 predicted proteins | sample MGYA00345654_ERZ802830 | MGnify/ENA primary metagenome ERZ802830 (study PRJEB30503, sample SAMEA104212375) | marine metagenome | biome: Westerlies Biome; feature: [SRF] surface water layer (ENVO:00010504) within the epipelagic zone...; material: water... | reverse complement strand
ATATTCGCCCGGAAAATGAACCGCTCCTGAAACCCTGATAACTCTAGAATTTTCCCCCGCCCTGCTTTGTTTACGAATATCTAAGAGCAAATCTTCTAAAATATCTAGCCGAGGTTCTTTACAAAAAAAGTAAATGATATCTTGTTCTTTCAATGGAATCTTTTCATTCGAAGCAAAAATATTCCTTGGTTGAAAAGAAATGAAATGAACAGTTCCATCTATCTTTTTTCTGCAAATGAGGCCATAATCCAGATCAACTTCTGGATGAAGACTATCCGGACTAATAATTAAATCAGATAGTAAAAGCCCATCTCTCCACTCGAAATCACCATCGTTTTCGACAGGTCCGGTAATAGAAATGACATTTTTAATAATGGAACTGGCAAACCCAACGGAAATTCGGTCACCGGAAGAAATCTTGGTGTTTTTATTTTCTTGATAATTCAAATTCCTGACTTCAGGACGGAAGTCGATGTTAAGTCTTTCGAGTCGAACCATATCCAAGGCAGATCGATCTGTAGTGCCTCCGGCAAGTCTAACTGCATCCTGCAAGGTATCTTCTTCTAAAATTTCGTATTTAGCAGGACGGCGAACGGCTCCGCTTACTGCGATCTGTTTTTCAATAACTGGAACAAAAATTACATCTCCCGGCTGCAGTGACTGATCCGTACTGGTATCGCCACGAAGTAAGAGATCATAGAGATCCAATGTTGTTATGATTTTCCCGGACCGCTTTAGTTCCACTCTTCTTAAACTACCCGTGTCTTTGATTCCACCACAATTCAAGAGAGCGTTAATCATGGAAGTATAAGCACTAATATTAATCGCCCCCTGCTCTTCAACCTCTCCAAAAATAAAAACCCGGATACTACGAAAAGCCCCCAAGGTAATAGAACTTTGTACTCCCTCTCCGAGGTTTTCGAGAATCTTCTCTTTCAGAAGATTTTTAAGATCTATGAATGAAGTTCCTTTTTCAAAGGCATTAATCGGGCCAATATTAGGAAACTGAAGGATACCTTCTCTTGAGATTTCCAAGCTGTAGGCTTGGTTCTTTTGGCCAAAAAGTTGAATCTCAATTAAGTCTCCAGGCCCTACGCGATATCCTGAAGGAATGGGAGCACCGTAATTATTAAAGTTGGTTCCCGGTGAAGAAAAAATATCATAACCAAATGGTAACAAGTTCGAGGAAGAAGAAATCGATTCCAATTCTCTAGTGTAGTTTTGAATTTCCAACCGCTGCAGTTCTTTGATTTTCGCAAGGAGTACTTTGCTTTTTCTTAGTGCCTCCTGAGTAGCACTTTTCTCATTTTCAGAAATTTCAGCAGCGAGTGAAACCTCCAATCTTACAATATCTTCGGAAATTTGCTCCTCCATTTCCCTCAGATTTTCAGAAGGATAATTTTGCGTCTCTTGAACTATTGAAGAAACCGCAATATCATCATCTTCAGTTATGTTTTTCATATGTTCAGTCTTCTGCCCTGAACTAATCGATTTGGCATTAACACTACCGTATTGCTGAATGAGTCGATCCTTTTCCTCTTTCGGTAATTTTGAAAGAGATGCCATAACAGATGAATCAAACTGAGCTTGAAGAAAGTTAGAAAAGAAAATTACAAACAGTATAAATGGAGCTATTTTGAATGAATACATATCTTATGTAGTAAAAATTAAAAGGTTCTAGTTAAAGTCAAATATCCGGCCAATCCATCATCTGTCTTGCCACCCTTTGGTTGCAAGGACTCCCAACCAAAAGAAGTATTAACTGACAGCCCGTAAGCTGGATATTTACGAGAATTGAAAACATCGATGGAGAAGTAGTCGGTGGTAACGCCATTTGATACGCTACTTTGACCGCCGCCATCTTCATTTAAGTTTCCGGTACGCAAGGTTGTCCCCCATCCAATTCCATTCCCTTTTTGTAATACCCCTCCAACACTTAAAATCTGGGAATCTTGATCTGCCCAATGACCAACAGGGCGTCCTCGATAGCGGTAACCATCATTATAAATGTGATGTCCATAGGAAATGTTACGAGTTCGGGGGTCATCGGTCCACCAGTAAGATGTAAGATCTGCATATTCTGCAAATATTCGAAGGGTAGAATTTTTTAAATTTGTCCATGTCTCTATTCCATACTGGAACATCAGGCAATTTGGAAAGAACTTGTCTTCGTCCTCCCCAACTACCTGACCATAAAACGCAAGTGGTGCGTCCATGAATTGCCACCTCAAATCGATACCCGCCAATTGATTCCCTGGCTCTTTTGACCGATCATTATTCCCTGTGTTAGCCCCAAAATTATCCTGACTCAGAAAAGCATCAGTCCAAGTGCTAAACCCTTCGGGGCGTCCATCCCCACCTAGTTGTAACATCCGAAAGAAACCTACCTCAAGACCACTCAAGATGGTTGGCTTTACCTCACCTCTCATTCCCCAAAGATAAGGATTCGGTACCGTTCTCTCTTCTTCCATTCGGCCAATAAAAGAATGAAAACTCCAAGGGCCAATCCATGACAGCCACTTGGACTCAAAGGGCTCAGGGATACGGCGGTCTATTGAAATGGCTGGGATGGGGCGGGCGTTGGTCGATAGTATCAAACTCCCATCCCAACCAGGTCCCCACCAGCGCTCTTGTTTACCAAAACTTGCAGACCAATTTCCCAAGCGAGTAGCGATGTATGAACCGTCCAAAGCTAAACCTTCATCGTTTCTGTCCTTCCAGTCGTTTTTCATACCATAAAATGCATTGAGGGATAGCTTTGCAGCAAAACGATCATTCATCCACGAGACAGACGCATTAGTAGCAAAGCTTGACCGAGGCTCTGGCCCAAATCCTCGAGCAGTTACCCGATCATCGGATATCCCAATGGATGTTAATATTGGGGACCATCCAGAACTAGACTCATATGAAAGTCGTGAATCCAAAAGTCTACTTGGAATAGAAGATTCGGCATCCGAACGCACCGCATCAAGTCCTCCTAAGTCAAAAGGCCATGTATTATAAAGACTATTAATTCCACCTTTATCACCAAGAAGTCGAATTTCATGACGAAGAAAGGGGTCATTGGGAGCAAGAAAAGGTTCAGCGAATAATGCAAGGGGAATGAATAAACATAATAAACAAAATGATCCCATTGATCTGCAAAACAATCGCATCTGTATTTCGATATTTTAAAATGATCGAGGAGGCAATTATAAACCTGCTTGTTTTATCTCGCACAAACGACTGATTGATTCTATCTGTAACAGTTTTGTAAAGATGGAAGATGACCCCCTATTTCGACGAACGAGGCAACACGCTGACAGGCGCCTGATTTTTAGCGGAGCAAAATCTGATAAACAAAGACTCGAAGATATTAAAGAGTTTCTACGTCTCGAAAAAGAAATGCTTTTAAGGTATCATCGTAAAGGTGACTCTGGCTTTAGACTTACCAGAGCAAGGGCAGTGATTGTTGATGTTTTAATTCAAAGGTTATTCGAATTTGCCAAAGAATTAGCTATAGAATCTATCGGGAGACTTCGTCCGATGTGCATTCTTGCAACCGGAGGATATGGCAGGGGTGAACTTTGTCCACACAGTGATATTGATCTTATGTTTCTTTATTCCAAATCCATCGGGGGAAAAGCACAGGAATTACTCAAGGAAACTATGACAAGGGAAATTCTTTACCCATTGTGGGATTCCGGGCTGAAAGTCGGCCATGCATCCCGCGACTCAAAGGAAGCAATCTTAGAAGCTCAAAGGGATATCCGTAATAAAAATTCTATGCTTGATGCAAGGTATATTTGCGGCGACCGAAAGATGGGCAAAAAATTTAATGAGAAATTCTTACACTATTGCCGAAAGCATGAACCAGAAAAATACCTTAAAGAACTTCAAAGGCACCAAGAAGAGAGAAGAAACGAAAAACAAAACACGGTCTTTCTGCAAGCTCCGGATGTAAAAAATGGTTCTGGAGGACTGCGCGACTTTCAAGGAGTCCTTTGGATGGCTAAAGTTAAATTTGGAAACCAGGGAATAGCGGGGCTAGTAAAAAGAAAATATCTTAGTGATCAGGAATCAAAATCATATCTAGAATCTTATTCTTTTCTTTTACGCGTCCGTAATGAACTGCACTTTCTAAGTAAAAGACCTGTCGATATCTTACATCTAGAAAAGCAGTCTGAAATTGCCCTTGGATTAGGATATAAAGAAGAAGACTTTTTCCGCCGAGTAGAATTTTTCATGGGAGATTTCTATTCAAATGCTAGAACAATTAGTCAAATCACTGGAATTCTCGAACAAAGAATGGTTCATGCTACAGCCGGTTCGACATCCAAAATAAGCTTCCGGAATGTTCTAGCCGCTTATCGTTCCGCACCCTCCAAAAATGTCGACGGATTTGAACTGCGTGAAAAACAGCTTAGCTCTCCAGATCCGCAGATTTTTGATAAAGACCCTGAAAAAATAATGCGTTTATTTCGACATTCGCAAAGGTTATCTGCCACTTTGTCTCCTGACTTGCGATCTCTCGTAAGAAATCGATTAGCACTGATTGATTCCACATTAATAAATTCGGGTTCAGCCAATGTTACTTTTCGTTCAATTCTTCAAGAAATTGGCAATGTGAGTCCCACTCTTGGCGAAATGCATGAACTTGGGGTGCTGGGTCGTTTCATCCCAGAATTTGGACGCCTAACCTGTAAAGTTCAGCATGACCTCTATCATCGTTTCACGGCAGACATACATGTGCTTCATTGCATAAAAGTTCTTGATGAAATTTTCCAAGGTAAAAGACCCGAAGCTAAACAATACTTAGACGCGATACGTAAGAATGAAGTACCGGGATTACTTTATTTAATTTTGTTCCTGCACGACTTAGGTAAAGATGAAGGACCTAAAGGTCATTGTGAACGTGGTGTCGAGATTGCGATTTCCCTTTTAAAAAGGCTCGGAATTTCGGAAGAAATGCATGACCGTATTTTATTTGTTATAAAAAACCATCTGGAAATGGTTCGCTTTGCCAATAAATTTGACCTAGAAAGTCCAGAGTCTATCGATGTGTTTGCTAAATTTGTTGAAGGCGAGCAACGCCTTCGTTTTCTTTATGCTCACACTTACTGTGATGCGAACGCAACGGCACCGGACTTGTGGAATTCACACAAAGAAGAGCTGCATACCCAGTTATACTCAAATACAATTTCAGTGCTTGAAGGGAAACGGGCACCAATGGACCCAGAGGCAATCAAGAATTCATATATGGATCTTGCAATAGAGGGCATTACCCAAAAAGAACTCCGTGAACATTTAGACCAGGTTCCTCTACGCTATTTTTCTCATTCCGGCAGGGAAGAAGTTGCTTTGCATGTGAAAATGGTAAACGCATACCTTGGTAAAAGTTCAACTAATAATGCTTCCGAAATCAATTGGCGCAATGATGTGAGGCGTACCCTTACAGTCATCGACATTGTGACCCCAGATCAAGTTGGATTGTTTGAAAAAATAACCGGTGCGATCGCCGTATCTGGCCTCAATATCCTCGGTGCTCGAGCAGTCACCCGCAATGATGGTCTGGCAATTGACGCCTTCTATGTTGAAGTCGAAAACAGTGGATTTGTTGAAGACGAGGAAACCAAAAATTCATGCGAATCATCAATACAATCTTTTCTAGCCGGAAAAAGTTCACCCGATAAAAAGATCTCAGATCTTCGAAAGAAATTAGATGGCAACCGCCTGTTCTCAAACCAAGAAAAACTGGGGAAACAAATTCCATCTCAAGTCGATGTTTACAGGGATATCAATCTTGGTAGAACAATTGTAGAAGTTAAAGCACCTGACCAGGTTGGCCTTCTTCACCTACTAGCCAAAACAATCTCTGTATGCGGCTTTAATATAGAATTTGCCAGAATTGCAACAGAACAAGGGATAGCGACTGATATCTTCCACATAGGTACCAAATCTAAAAATGAAAAGATGGAACCGTCCAAATTTCTTGAACTTCGGGAGATGATTAGCGAAGAACTGAATGATGCAAAATATTTTCACGAGGTCTAAATAAGTTAATTAACCAAAGGTAAACTAAGACGGAATACTGTACCTTGGGTAGTGGATTCCATCAATTCAAGATCCCCATCATGAGCACGAAGAATTCTCTTAGAAATGGTAAGTCCCAAACCGGTTCCTCCCACCCGGGCTGTTAAAAAAGAATCAAAAATTCTATCTTTAAATTCTTCGGGTATCCCACTACCAGTATCTTTGACAAGCACACGTACCCATTTCCCATCTTCTACTGATGTCTCAAGAGTTAGATGCCCACCATCTGGCATGGCTCCCAATGCATTTAAAATAAGATTAAGCAAGGTTTGCTGAATCTGACCTTTATCAACGAACACGAGAGACTCACTTACTAAATCATTCATAGTAAGAGTAACCTTGGACTGTTCTAATTTCAGACGTACTAGTAAGGCAGCTTCACTCATAATATCTCGAATAGGGCACTGAATGCGAAAGGCTTCCCGGCTCTTTCCAAAATCCAATATTCGACCGGCAATTTGGTCCAGATGATTAAGCTTCTCTCTTATAATCGAAAGATCTTTTGCTTGATGCGAGTCTGCGTCTTCGCTCAATTCCAAAGAATCGAAAAGTAAACGAACCACCATTAAAGGATTCCTTATTTCGTGCACAATCTCTGCAGCCAGAGTCCCCAAGGTTGTCAGACGTTCACTTTTTCTCAAAATCTCCTCAGAAGAAAAAACCCTGTCATAAAGCCGAGCATTTTGGATAGCTATGGCACCCAGATCAGCTAGTGCTCTAGCAATGAGGCGTTCATCGTCATTAAATCTATGCGACCGATCGACATATAAAGTAATCAATCCAATCGGCTCATCCTCATAGACCACAGGGGTGACGAGCATGGAATGAAGGTTTTTCATTCTTATCAAGCTAGTAAAATGATACTCCTCTGTACGAAAAAGATCACGGGTCTGTACTTGTCGATGTGCTCGCAGAGCCGTACCAAGAATACTATCTGCGGGGCTTAAGGTTTCCTCGTGGGATAAGGTTCCCCCTTTGTCTTGCAAGGAATGTAATTTCAATTCATCCACTTCCGACTCATAGAGAAAAAAGGCAGACATAGTACAATCTAGGAGAAGGAGGGCTTCTCGAGTGATCGACTCCAAGACTTCCTCAACTTTACGAGTTCCTGCCATATCCTGGCCAACCAGAACAAGTGTCTGCAATTGCTCCGCTTTTCTTCTAAGCTGTTGGATCATCCACATATTTTCCAACACGCGACTCGCTTCGTTGGCCATCAAAACTAACAACCTCAAATCATCTGTACTGAATGCATTGATTTCCATGGCATCCACATTCAGGGCACCAACTGTACGATTTCCCTCACTTAAGGGTGCAGCCATCTCACAACAAATTCTATCATCCAATTGAAAATACCTCTCCTCCAAAGAGACATCTGGACAAAGTAAAGGTTCCCCATGCATGGCAACCCAACCAGTTACCCCTACTCCCTTGGGTAATTCAAAGCCACGGCTCGACTTTGATAATCCACGCTCAACTTCAATCACAAGCTTATCTGAATCTGCATTCAGTAAGCTAATGGATGCAGAGCTTGCTCCAAATGATTCCATAACCTCGTCTAAGATCCCTTCAAGTGCGACTAATGGATTTCTTTCTTTACCGGCTAGGGCACTGATACGATAAAGCACATCGATCGCACTTTTATCTGAATCTTTGGTTAAATAATCATTCGACATAACCAACAGAATAGCAAGTTTCTCGCCTCAAGCGATTAAGATTGAAAGATTGTTCAATTACTTAGCCTGCACAAAATGGCTCCAGGTCTCTTCCATAGGTTTCCCATAAAGAGAAGACATGAAAGGCCTGCGTGGGGGGCGCTTTGGCTCTTTTAACAATCTCATCCCTGCTTCACGGGGAAGCCGGTTACTTTTTTTACTATTACAACGGATACAGGAAATGACTACATTCTCCCAAGAAGTAGCCCCCCCTCGGTCACGTGGAATCACATGATCCATGTTCAATTCTTTGGGAGGAAGATTTTTCCCACAGTACTGACATCGATGATTATCTCTCTCGAGAAGATTCTGCCGATTGAATTTAATTTCTTGCATGAGCGTACGGCCGTACGAACGAAGCAAGAGCACTGAAGGCACCGCCACTTTTTGATTAACTGTATTAATCACACGGTTTCCGGGTATTTGTTCCAATTTTTTACAATGTTCAAACCAAGATGGGCCATCAAAAACTTGGAAGCTTCCATCCTCAGCATAAATGACCTGAGCATGATCAAGAGAAAGTAAGCTAAATGCCCTTTCAACGCCAACCACATTAACCGCTTGCCAGAGACGATTAAGAACGAGAGTTTGATAACTTGTATCCATCCAAGTTGGAATATAACGGAAGAACCTACACCTCTGTCAAAGGGTTTTTGTTAATTTTTGTGTAACATTTTCACAACTACAGTGCTTCAAGTTCTGAATGAAAATAATTTGATTTCTAAAAACTCATTCAATCAGTTAAAAAATCAATAACTGCGACCTTCTTTATCTTCGTAAAAGTTAAGAAACGCCTTATGGACCACACGGTATCCCCCTGAGGTAGGATAGTTACCGGTAAAATACCAATCTCCTGAATGATCAGGTAGTGCCTCATGAAGATTTTCAATACTTTGGTATACTACATTCACTTCTGTTGTTCCGTTGAGGCAGTCCGGCTTGACCAGTTCAGCAATCTTTGCTGAAATTTCAGTAGCGGTAAAGTTTTCATACACCCGCTTTACATGGTTCTCGAGCTTGGGTTTAGGATCTTTCAGTGATTCCCTGCACTTGATTGCAACCTCTGCGAGCAACCCTTCATATCCACGTTCTTTGATCAGAGCCACTGCTGCCTGAAATGCGATAAACTTTCCAAGTTCAGACATATCAATCCCATAACAATCTGGATATCGAATCTGAGGAGCGGTGGAGGCAATTAAGAGCTTAGTTGGCTTAGATCGGCCTAAGATTTGCAGAATGCTCTTTTTAAGAGTGGTTCCCCGAACTATAGAATCATCTATGCAGACCAATGCATCTTTTCTGGCTCTGACCACGCCGTAAGTAATATCGTACACATGGGAAACCAGCTGAGCACGACCGGATTCCTGACTAATAAAGGTACGTAATTTGATGTCTTTATTTGCAATCTTTTCTCCCTTTGGCCAATTATCCATGACTAAATCATCGATCAATTGATCCGTTAATTCACCTGACTTTCTCGCATCAAGAAGTCTTTGCTTCACTTCCGCACGCCGCACCAATCGTAACTGTTCCATAAAGCCATAATAGGCACTTTCTGCAGTGTTGGGCACATAACTGAATACGCTCTTGGAGAAATCACTTCCGACTACCTCTAAAACTTGGGGAATGAGGAGAGCTCCGAGCATTTTTCTTTCCGCATATATGTCTGGATCATTGCCTCTGGAAAAATAAATTCTTTCAAAAGAACAGGCCGCTCTCCGAACCGGATCATCTGCAAACCTTTCTTTAATGACTTGTCCGTTTGCTCGGATCACCAAGATTGACCCAGGATCTATCTCTGAAACCTCTTCCATCTTTTTTTCAAAAACAGTCATCAAGGGAGCCCGTTCAGAGGCCACCGCCACCACTTCATCATCCTCAAAATAAAACCCGGGACGAATTCCTAGAGGATCCCTCATGGCAAAAGCATCCCCATTCCCGACGATCCCGGCAAGTGCGTATCCACCATCCCAATGAGTGGAGGCTTTACGGAAAACTTCAGGTAAATTAATTCGGTCTCCAATCCATTCTGAATGCTGTTGACCGGAAATACCATCACTGTCTGCCTCCTTAGCGAGCTGATCATTCATCGCATCCAAATAATATCCAGTTTCTTCAAGAATCGCTTGAGTATCGGTATCGAAAACAGGATGTTGGCCACGATCAACCAGCTTGGTGTTCAATTCCTCCACATTGGTAAGATTGAAATTACCGGCAACCATTAGGTTTTTACCAGGCCAATTACTTTTTCTAAAATATGGATGGCAGGTGGTAGATCCATAAGCACCGGAAGTACCATAGCGTAAATGCCCCAGAAGCAACTCACCACCATAATCAAAATGTTGCTTCACTGTCTCAGGAAACTCCATAAACGCATCACCTCTCTTGATAAGCTTATTCAATGATCTGTTTTGTTGATCAAATATTTTGGCCAAAGCCTTACTACTCGTGCTCCGCTCGCGGAACATAAACGCACGACCTGGATCGACATTTAATTTCATCGAGCCTATTCCCGCACCATCCTGACCACGGTTATGCTGTTTCTCCATGAGTAAAAATAGCTGATTGAATCCCCACAAAGGAGTTCCGTACTTCTCTGCAAAATAAGAGAGGGGCTTCTTTAATCGAATCAGGGCAATGCCGCAAAAATGTCCGATCTCCTCGCTCATCAACTAACTGGTTGCTGCATCCATGTGAAGGGGAATCGCCTTTTCCCAAATTGTTTTTAACTCATCTACATGAATAGACATCATTTTCTGGTTATTGACTTCCAGATTAAGCACTCCAGATTCATCGCTTTGGCCTAGGTAGTGAAATGGGATTCCAGATTCGTTGGAAACTTTTTCGACCTCACTTAGATGAGGAGTTGTTACTGCCACTAAAACCCGGCCCTGACTTTCCCCAAATAGAAGAGCGTCCAAACGTAAAACATCCTCCTTCGAAGTAATCGAGATTTGAGCACCTATTTTATCCGAGCCGAAAAGCATTTCTGATAGACCGACCAACAGTCCACCTTCTGAAAGATCATGGGCAGCTTGGATTCTTCCCTGTTCAATCTGAGTTATCAATAAATTTTGCAGACTCATTTCGTGCCCTAAGTCCACCTCCGGCACTTTTCCCTCTTTTTTTCCAAACTGAGTTTGCAGGTAATAACTTCCGCCCAACTCATGCGGCAGTCCTCCGAGAAGAATAATTTCCAAGCCAGAATCTTCAATCTGACTACGAGTAACTTGTTCCTGCTGTTCAATCAAACCCACCATCGAGACCACCGGGGTCGGGTCAATCGCCCCGTCCCCATGTTCATTGTAAAGGCTGACATTACCGCCAACCACGGGCACATCAAAAAAGGAACATGCTTCTGCCAACCCCTTTACGCATTGCTGTAACATGTAGTATGCTTCCGGCTTGTTCGGGTTTCCGAAATTTAAATTATCGGTAACCGCCAAGGCTTTCGCTCCCGAACAAGCCAGGTTTCGCATACATTCTACAAAGGCAATCTGTGCACCTTTGTATGGATCGAGATAACAGAATCGATTGTTACAGTCATTGGCGATAGCCAAGTACTTATCCATTCCAGCTATGCTCAATCTTACCACACCCGCATCGCTTCCGGGTTCAATCTTACAACCCGACATGACCATATGGTCATATTGCTGCCATACCCAACGCTTCGATGCAATGGTTGGGTGGCTAAGTAAATTTTTTACTGCATTCTCGACAGAGCCTGATTCCAAGTCAGGAATCGACTGCTCAGTCCATATTCTTGAATTGGAAACATGTATTGGCTCAGTTGAAGGCTGATCGTAAACAGGTGCCTCATCCGTGAGGGATTTCGCCGGTAAATCAGCAACCACGACACCCTTGTGACGTACAACCATTCGATCTCCTTCCTTGACTTCACCAATATGAGCTGCGTGTAAATCCCATTTTTTAAATACTTCTTCCAATTCATGCTCCCGACCTTTTTTCACAATCACCAGCATTCTTTCCTGACTCTCGGAAAGCATAATTTCATAGGAATTCATTCCCGTTTCTCTTTGCGGAACGAGATCGAGATCGATTTCAATTCCGGAATTTCCTCGGGATGCAGTTTCACAGCTCGAACAGGTCAAACCTGCTGCTCCCATGTCCTGAATTCCAACAACCAAACCGGGAATCTTCATCATTTCCAAACATGCTTCCAAAAGAAGCTTTTCCATAAATGGATCACCTTTTTGAACGGCCGGGCGATCT
>ERZ802830.4014-NODE-4014-length-12026-cov-52.8876_pt1 | contig 12026 bp, 26 predicted proteins | sample MGYA00345654_ERZ802830 | MGnify/ENA primary metagenome ERZ802830 (study PRJEB30503, sample SAMEA104212375) | marine metagenome | biome: Westerlies Biome; feature: [SRF] surface water layer (ENVO:00010504) within the epipelagic zone...; material: water... | reverse complement strand
TAATTTTAAGATCATCACAGAGGACGAACTCGGAATCAAATGAACCGTATCGAACCCAGTATTCAAGACTTTAAATCTGAGAAAGATCTTGGAGAGAGAATGGAACTTATAATGTATGCACTGAATGATACTGTAACACCCATACCCGAAGAAGGAAACATCTGTACCTTCAAATACTTTGCAAAGACACCTAACATAGAGTATGACCAACACCCACTAGTTGCAGTGACTGAATTATTTCAATGGGGATTTCGTGGAATTAATTTTCACCTCAGAGATTACAGACAATATACTTGGGCAGAACTAGGAACTCAAGTTTATATTGTTCAGAGAGATGAACTTGATGACTTACTATCATTAAATTATAAAAAAATAGTGCTAAATAGATAAAAAAGACATAGATGACTGTCGTCACAAGTAAAAAAAGTGCTGTAAAAATTAAAACTGTTGATGCTTTAGGTACTAGCAAGACGGTTGAAATTTATACTGCAACAAGATCCACTAAAAATACTGATGGCACATACAAAATTGAAATACTGCAGTACCCAACAGATGGTTCTGGAGATGAAAATGTAATAGGAACTAGAAATAGTGTGAATAACTGGACTTGGAATGATAATGTTGTTGGAGTAAGAAGAATAGATCTTGGAAGACAAGTAAATAATAATTTATTAAATAAAACTTCTCAAAACCAAATGGAATCTATGAGGAGACAGTTTGTCGAAACCTCTCAAGAAGCAGAAGAATTTAATAGAGCAAACGCACAACCAAACAAAGCAACAACACCACCAGGAACAGGCGATGGCAATAGACCAAGTGGCGAACCTCCAAAAAATGTTGCAAAAACAAGAGATCAGTTTGGTAACATGAACTATCCTATTGATAGGGAAGAACGTCTGCAGGATATCATCAAATTTGATATGCTAAAGTATGACCCAAAGAACGTTGAGGGGTTTACTTTTGGTAATAAAAGCAAACCATCTGGAAGAACAATTGGTTCAGTAACTCTACCAATCCCAGGTGGAATTTCTGATGCTAATGCTTGTAATTGGGGTGATGACACTATGGGTCCACTTCAACTTGCCGGTGCAGCAATAGCTCTTAGAGCATTAGACACTTCTAAAAATATTCCTGGAGGAGTAAGTGGTGTTCTTGGAAATTTAAAAAACCAAATTGTTGACAATAACAAGGTAATTAAAGATGCAATCGGGACTGCAACAGCAGCAGCAGCAGTTGGATCTAATATCAACTCATTACTTAGTAGAACTCAAGGAATGATTCTTAATCCAAATCTTGAACTATTATTTCAAGCTCCAACATTAAGACCATTTACTTTTCAATTTAAAATGTCTCCAAGAAGTGCTGATGAAGCAAAGGAGATTGTAAAAATTATTAGATTCTTTAAGCAAGGTATGGCACCAATTAGAGAAGAGTCAAGACTTTTCTTGAAGACACCTCATACATTTAAGATTAGGTATTTACAGTTGGGAGAAGAAAGTAAATTTCTAAACAAATTTAAAGAGTGTGCTCTACTATCATGTAGTATTCAATATACTCCTGAAGGAAACTATGCTCCCTATGAAGACGGAGCAATGTCATCATATCAAATGTCCCTTCAGTTTAAAGAACTTGAACCCGTATATAATGATGAGTATGCTAATGATAACGATGCTTCAATAGGATTCTAAAATGTCAAATTACTTCGATAAGGTTCCAGATTTTGAATATGTCAGTAGACTTCCTGATGCTAATATATCTGATTATATTCCTGTAAAAAATTTATTTAAAAGGATCACTCTAAGACAAGACATCTATCAAGACTTATCATTCTTTACTAAGTATGAAATTATTGGTAATGATAGACCTGATAATGTTGCATTAAAAGTTTATGGTAGATCTGATTTAGATTGGGTTGTTTTAACTAGCAATAATATCATCAACATTCAAGATGAATGGCCTATGCCACAACTTGAATTTGATGCATATCTTTTAAATAAGTATGGTACATATGATAATTTAAATTCATCTCATCATTATGAAACTACTGAACTTAAAAATAGTGATGATGTTATAATTGTTCAAAAGGGATTACAAGTTCCCTCAACATATAGTATAACTTATTATGATGGATCTGGAATGGTTACTAGTTATCCTGTTGTTGAGATCACAAACTATCAGTATGAAGAGAAATTAAATAACGACAAGAGAAGTATTTTCTTATTAAAACCAAGATATCTAAATGTAATCATTGATGACTTTGAAGAACTCATGACATACAAAAAAGGTTCCAGTCAATATAAGACTGAAACCTTGAAGACTGCTGATAATATCAGACTATTTTAATTTTACTCTTCAGCAAGTTTCTGGAAGTAAGATAGGGCATCATCTTCATCTGAGTCAACAGACTTTGTAGGAGTGATGTCAGGTGCAGGAGTGCTCTTTGCTGCCCAGTCAGGAGCAAAGTTTCCACGAGAACTATCTTCATTATCAGTCTCCTCATCATAACGACGGGGAGCAGGTTTAGCACCAAGCACCATCTTCAGACGCTTCTCCAGGTCCTCGTAGGACTTGAATTGATCTGTCGCGACAAGTGACGAGAGTGAATATTGCTTTTGCCACAGGGCTTCAAGAGCATCGTCATCATCCAGGAGTGGTGAAGGACGATCAAATTCTGATGAGTCATAGTTCCAATAACCAGCAACTTTTTTCAGTTTCAATTTGAAGTTAGCACCCTGCCAGAAGTCAAAAGGATTGATTGGAGTCTCATCCTCAAACTCAGGTTGCATTGCTTCCATGACCTTATCAAAGATCTTCTTACCAAACTTATACAAGAAGACACCACCCTCATTCTGAGGATTCGCTTTGTCTTGTACAACATAGATGTTGGCATAGTAAGAGAGTTTGCGTTTCTGCTTGCGGACAGTATCTTTGTCTGCTTCGTTACCACTGTTCCACAGTTCACGGTTATATTCTGATACAGGGTCTTTACCACCCGTTGTAGTCAGAGAGTTTTCGATGTACCAACCACCAGGACCTTGGAAGGCATGGGAGTACATCTTTGCCCAGGGAAGTTCTTCTCCATCTGGTGCAGGCAAGAAACGGATTACGGCATAACCATTACCGGTCTTATCCATTTCGGGTTTCCATAGACGCTCATCTGCGCCGCCGGAAGTATTGTTCATCTTCTCAACTTCTTTTACCAGTTTAGAGGTAAGAGAACCCAGAGAGGATTGCTTCTTAAGATCTGAAAATGACATTCGGATTACCTTAGATTAGTTAGATTTGGCTTGTGTGTACCTTGTTATTCTACTGGTCTTCTCCACCATTGTCAATCTGCTGTTTCATTGCGTCCAGCATCTTTGACATGTTGTTAAAGACCGCATTTAAATTTGAACCTTCGGGAAGGCCCATCATCGTTGCTGATTCGATGATTCTATTTTTCATTTGTTTTGCTTCAGGATCGTCCGATAAACTCAGTCGAGCATAAAGAACTTTTTGTTTATCAAGAAGTTTTTCCATCATTGCAACATGAAATAGTTGCTCTTCAGTATTCATTGAGGGAAATGTAAAGACATTACGATAAACATCTTCTTGTAGTTCACTAATTTCTGTCATCTCAGCACGGACAACATCAGAATCGAAAAAACTCATTTTACTTTAAAACAATTTCCTTTAAAACTTTTTTATAACGTGATACCTCAATATTTAGAAACGGAGAATATTTTCTCATTCTCATACTGACGGTTTCCCACACTGGATCTTGTAGTTTCTTGTCCCAGTCTTTTCTGAATCCAAGAATCCTATCAAGAATCACCAATGTTTCTATTGAAATATTATCTTTTAGATACTCTTTAAGAATTTGTGGATGTCTAGAACCATCCAACACAAACATAGAATCAAAATTACTATCAACAAAAATAGATCCTGTTTCTTCTCTAAACAGATAAGTTAATGACTGGGTTCGTTTTTTCCATTCAGTATATCGACCTTCACCTTCGCGTATCATCTCTCCTATCCAAAGTTTACTTGGATCGGTGCAGGTGATAAAGTTAGATACAAAGAAGTCAATCATTTCCTGATCTGTCTTCTGCCTTGACACTTTCTCAAACCAGAATCTATCTTTCCTTTTATAAAAAGATTGTACGGTTGCACGACTCTTACCACAATACTTGTGATAGTCATACTTTTCTTTTGTGAAGTGATTCTTCAAAGAAAGGTATTGTTTATATGCGTCAAAAGGCATCATGAAAAAAGTAATAGGGTCAAATTTTTGCCGGAATTTTTTTCGGACAAAAATAGAATCAAATAGGCAATTTTGCTCTGGAACTTCTCTTCAAGAAGTTAAGTTCTAGTGCTTCACATTTTAATTTTTCTTTGAGTGGTTTAGATATCAGTTTCGAAACTGACTCCACATCAATACTATTTTTATCACAGAAGTGAACGACAGCATCAATGTAACTCATTCCGTCACCGGTATGAACAAGAGACTCAATCTCTTGTGCGAATCGAGAGGGGCAAAAGAATTTATTTTCTAGTGCTTTTTCTAGTTCATTCTCCATTCTCTGTCCTAAGATTGTGAGATACAAATTCTTTAATATAACGAACCAATAACTTAATATAATCCCCTTTGTTTCTTTTGTCAAATACCTTAACCTCACCACCAGGTGTCACCATAATAGTGATAAGTTTTTTGACGGGGATACCAGTCAGTTCGTAATATGCAGCAGCATAAAAAGTTTCTTGAACGAAATAGTTTTCCAACCATTTCTCAGGTTTAATCTTTTCAGAAGTCTTAAAGTCAATGACTGCAAGTTCTCCTTCGTATTCTGCAATACAATCAACTCTACCAGCTAATCCAAGATACTCAGAGTACAGAGTCCTTTCGATAGCGTGTATGTTATTTATCTTGTCCAGATATGGTTTAGCATGATGAAACATAAACTGTGTAAGAGGACGAAAATCATCCCAGTTTATTTCATTGTTCCTCATGTATACTTCAACTGCTTCGTGGAAGTCAGTACCACGAGTAGTTGCTTTCTTTGTAATTTTATTTGCTTCTTCAATACCAATTCTCTTTCGCCAGTTAATAAAAATCTGTCGATTATAGAAAGATGTTACAGAAGTAATAGAAGGCACCCATTCTCCATTAGGTAAGTTATAGAGACGGATGCCTGTTGTTTCTTTCTTGTTTAGTTCAAGGTCACCGAGATAATTACAATGCTCAAAAATCATAAATTCAAATCCATTTTAGCAATTAGGTATTCTTTACAGAGTCCAGATCTAACAATATCTTCGACACCAAATTCAATGATGTCAACTGATGGCATAACTCTAAGTACTCTCATGAAATCAGCAATACCAGTTTTCTCAGAAGCCTTTACAAGATCAGATTGAGTGGCATCACCACAGAACATAATCTTACTGTTCTCTCCTATCCTTGTGATTATACTATCAAGTTCGTGAAAATTCAAGTTCTGAAATTCATCAACGATAATAACTGCATTATCAAGTGTAGTGCCACGAATGAAAGACGTAGACCAGAAACTAATTGTTCCTTGTGCTTTAAGGTTTCCATACAGCATTTCAAAGTCTGTATCAGTAGGCATCTCAAACATATACTTCACCATATTCTTATAAGGAATTTGGTAAAGAGAAGACTTATCCTCATGGTCTCCAGGTAAGAATCCAATCTCTCTGGTTGCTACAAGAGACCTGACGATATAGATCTTCTCGTAAGGTGACCTAGGGTCAAGAACATCTTTAAGAGCATTGTAGAGGGTTACAAAGGTCTTTCCAGTACCCGCACACCCATAGGCAACAATGTTCTGATCATTCTTATAACAACGGAAAAGTTCTTGTTGGTTTTCTGTTAGAGCCTCGATGGGTTTCATCAAGTCTGCATTGATTGGTTTCTTTCTTTTCATATGCTTGTTGCTCATCCCGAATGGGACTACTGGTGTTTGAGACTTTCTTTTTGAGGTCATACGCTATAAGAGAATAGAAGGATTAACCGTAGTATCGGTTTTTGCGGACATTAGCACCTGGTTGTTTAGATGCACGATCCAAGACCTCATTCCATCCATTGGATTTGGCCTCACCAGTCCACTTAAACTCAGTAGACTGTCCTGCACATCCTTCTGACCAGTCCTTATCCCATCCTGGATTCTCATCCTTCCACTCTGAATATGCCTTCATAGACATATTGAGTTCCTTCTTTTCTTTTGTTTCTAAATTAATAACGGGGTATGTTGGCATAGATCAATTGTTGGTGTAAATATTTATGAATTCCATTCCATTGCTTCTGCAACAGCAGGGAATTGTTCGCAGAAGATTTCTTTTGCACCTAGTGCAAGATCCATATGTTCCTTCTGTGTACCATTTGCAGAACGCAAATCGATATAATGGATCCATGAACGAACTGAGCCTGTCATGTAAATTTTTGTGGGACATGCCAAAGGAAGCACAAAACGAGCACACTCCTTTGCAATTCCTTCATCAAGCATGTTCTTATACAAATCCATTGCTTGTGAGAAATGATCTTGTATTAACATCTCAAATTTTTGAACCCTAAACTCATCAACATCATCAATAGAATTCTGACGATTCTTGGTGTCTTGTCTGCGTAGTTCAGGTAGAGGGATCTTCGATGCGAGTAGGGAAGAATCAGCATAGCGTTGTGAAAATTCTTGATATGTAAATGACCTGTGACGAAGCACTTGAGCTGCAATTCCTCTAGTAGTATTCAACTCCAGAGTCATGTATGCTTGCTCAAAGATACTCCAGTGCTGATGCTTCACACAATACTTGAGAAGACCAGAGAACTTTTCATTCTCCTGGTTATTGGGGTTTGAAACACGGGCACAATATGCCATGTGCTTCTCAGCATCAGGAGTTACGCTGATTAGTTTTACGTTGTTCTCGCTCATTAAGTGTCTCGTTAATAATGTCTTTTAGTTCTTGTCTTTCTAAATCAGTAAAGACATTTCGTTTTGGTATCACCAATGGTGGATAGGATTTCTTTGATGATGTTTTACCACCACTAGGAACACTCATCCCTTGTGTATCTATCTTATCCATCGTCATCCTCAAAAACTTCGTCGTAATCTAAAATGTAATTGGTAGTAGGGTCATCAAAATTTTCTTGCTTTGAAGTATATGAATCAGTATCTGAATACACTTCAGACTCAAGAGCATCAACCAGCAGTTTTAAATTTTTTACTATTAGTTTTAGTTTATCTCTTTCCATAAAAAATGGGAGGTTTCCCTCCCATTATAACACTATTCAATTGATTTGACAATCACTTGGTGTAAGTGCGTCCACGATAGCAGAAGGTGCCGTGTGACTCCTTGTTCTCTACACAACGAGTATCATACTCAACACCACGATATGAGGTGTGAAGAATTTGTGCGTCGTGCAGTGCTGCCTGCTTTTCGATTTGCTTTTTGATCAGTGTGAGTGTGTTCATTTGTTTACTCCTGAAGTTGGGTGAAAATTAACCTTCTCAGCTTAAGCTGGATCCGTTTTTTCCCGTTCCTTCAGTCGTTTGCGTCCCAATAGCAATCAGGAGATGACTCCTTCATAACCTCAATTAATTCAATCCTAACTTCATTGTTAAGATTTTCATTATTCTTCATCCGTAGCATAATTGCATCGGCATCAGAACAACTGAGTGATGAATATAAAAGAAATTCAATCATGGGATGAACGGCTCCGTTCCGCGACTTACTTGCGCCCCACCCAAGAGTGGGGTGAACGTCAGGTCTTATTATAGACCTCATACATTATTTAGTCAAGTGTCTTCGTATCAGCACGAACATATGTAATTATGCTTATTCAGATAATGCAGGGTCTCCTTCAGGTCTCCACGATGCTTGAGTCCAATAGCAATCTGTGGGTACTCAGCAGTGGCACCAAACTCTGCATGAAATTGATTGTCTGTAAAATCTTTATTCAAGAAGTACTCATGGAAATCTTCGTGAATACTTTTCAGAAGCATACCAGCACGCTCACACTCTTGACTGCCGTTACTGTAAATTACTGCTTGCATTAGTCTCTCTGCCTCCAGTCATCTGTTTTTTCGTGCGAAAACCAATCCGCAATATCATCTGCACTACCGAACCCTGAGGAATGGTTAGATGGATCAGGGTCCCCAAGGTCCATCTGGTTCATAAAATCATCAAGACCACCCTCTTTCATTTCAGGGTTTCTTGCTTGCCTACGTGCTTTTCTCAATATTGATGATGCACTTTGATTAGACTTTGCTAATTTATTTGCCCAGATCATATCTTCTAGACTTACTTCTTCATTACTAACAATTTTTTCACATATGGCCTCAAGGCGCAATCTATATTGCGTAGAAAGCATAAGCACTCCTTTAACGTTAATATTTATTTTAATGGTCTACCATGCTTATCAAGCAATCCAAGTTTCCTAACCTGAGATAGATTTGATCTTTGACTTTTTTTGATCTTCTTATATTCCTTAATGATTTTATCAATTTCATTTTTTGACACCTTCACCTTTAACTCTTTCTCATCCTCAGTTTGAACAAATCCAAGACCACTCTCTTGAGTGGATTCTTTTGCATCAACATAATCATTGATCACCTCTTGAATTTCATCTTTGATTAATTCATTGATTTGATTCTTAATTTGTTCCTCATTCATTTCCTCTTCTTCTCCTTCTCCTTCTTTGGTTTATTGCCCCAGAGTTTTGGGTTGATAGATCCATATCCAAAATCAATTCTTTGCACAGAACCTTTACCATATCGATCATAATACATATCAAACATCTTTGATACTTTATTGCAGCGAGTAAGGTCTATACACTTTACACCATCAACAATATACCAGATAAGTCTTGCGTCTGTAGGAAAAGACTTATCATTTGCGATTTCAATTGTTGTCTTCTCTAGGAGAATCTGGCAATCATAATCAGATGGATTGATTTTACTCTCCTCTGGACCGTAGTCTGCCATTTCCTTTTCCTGTTCTACAGCAACTGTCATGAACGACCACCCCAATTAATATCTGGATATGCTTCACGAACTACTTCATATGTTAATTTATATTTGGTTTGTAGTTCTTTATCTTTCACAAGGCAAAGAAGTTTTGCTTCCTCTGGATGCAATCCCTCAAGGATTTGAATGAACATAGTCTCCCTACGGAGTGAGGTAAGAGAGTCATTGCCACCTTTAACAAAGTTATAAAGATGCTTATACTCATAACGAAGTGAAGTATGATCTGTTCCTACAGGGACTTCATTTTCAGTATAAGGAACATTGCCTTTAGGAATTATAGAGATAGCAGTATCATCAAAGTTCCAAATAAGGAGAACCTTTAGAGCATCATTAGCATACTCTTGTAAGATTTCAACCTTCTTTGCTTTTGATCTTTGCTTACTAACAAGTTCAAGAATCTCATGTTGAAATGGATTCGGTGGTAATTTCTGTTTAGTCGTCATCTGTTTCGTCGAGTTCGTCATAGCCATTTTCAAATCGTACTGCTAAAATTTCGTCAGGTAATACATTTCCATTTTCATCAAACATCTCTGGATGAGTGTAAACTGGTTGATTTACCCATGTATTCTCTCTTGCTAACCATCCTACCACACCTCCTACAAAAAAGAACATGATTGAAACAAGGGTTCCAATCGTAAGTGTTACTGCTAACATTTTTTATACTCCAGAGATTTATTTCTTTCGAATATCAAGGTAAAAGTTAAAGTGAAAAACAATCTCTCGTCTAAGGAAGGAGATCATCTTACCAAACTTTACTTGAAAAGTTTTGGGCGGATCTGGTTTACTCCTCCTATTTCTTAGTAACAACTCTACCCCACGATTAATGTGGGTTTCATCGTTATTTAGATTGCTTCTTTCTTCGTCCAGGTCTTCGATCATTACTGTACCTCCATGCATCTTCTAAGATGCCATACAAATATGTTTTGATTTTTCTCGCCTGAGGTTTGGGGATATGACCATAACCTTCACGAAGTTGTTTATGGTCGTTATCAGAACCACCCTTGATATATTCATCAAGGTCTAGGGTAATGTCACTGATCTCTGCGGCTGTAGAACTCTCAATAAATGCATCTATCTCATGCTTCTTAATTTTTGATGTTTTTAGATAGTCATAAAATTTTAAATTCATTCGACCCTCAAATGCATAATCAATAGCATGTTCAATCATATCATAGATGTCGATGAGGTTTTGTTCCATTAGACCAATTTTTGTTCCCTAAGATACTTAACAGTTTCAGTGCATCCACCAATAATTGTATCATCTTTCATGACTCTTGGAAAGGTTGATCCTTGTCCAAACTTATCATAAAATTCTTGGCGAGAATAATCTCTGTTAAGTTTATATATCACATGCTTGATTTCTGCAAGTTGTAATACTTGTTCAACCTTAGTGCAATAAGGACATCCGTCCTTTGAATATACTGTAAACATTACTGTTGAACCTCTTTCCAATCGTTCTCAAAAATTTCCATACCTTTGTCTGTAAGAATGTGGTCATACATCTGATCAAATACCTTAGGTGGTATTGTACAAATGCTAGCACCATTGTACCATGACCTCACAGCACGTTGGACACTACGGATTGAAGCAGAAAGAATTTGAGTTCTCACACCATGAATCCGATACAGTTCGGAGATAGATCTTACAACCTCCAGTCCTGCTACTGACTGGTCGTCTAAGCGTCCTACAAAGGGAGAAACATATGTTGCCCCTGACTTTGCTGCTAGGACTGCCTGAGAGGCACAGAAGATAAGTGTAACGTTAACCTTGATACCTATGTCACTAAGTTCCTTACAAACTTTTAAACCCTCACGAGTACAAGGAACTTTGATCGTGCATACATCACCAAACTTTTCAGATAGTCTGATACCCTCGGTATACATTTCACTCGCATTACCCATGACTTCCATACTAATATCTTTGATACCAACATCTTTGATATGTTGATATGCATCGTCAGGATTTCTTCCAGATTTCATAATCAAAGTTGGATTAGTGGTAACTCCATCAATCAATCCTGTGGCGTAGTATTCCTCAATCGCCCAATGGTCAGCGGTATCTAGAAAAATTTTCATTTATTTTTTAAGTAATCCCTTTCTGATTTATACAATAAGTCATGTTCTTTGTCAAGATATATCTGCACTCCCTGAATTAAATCAGGAATCAACCATTCATGAATTGGTAGACAGTACTGCCAATTGATTGGTTGGATGCAATTCATAATAACAACAGACCAGAACCCAGTCACATAATTAATAATTGTGCTCATAAAAAAAGGGTCCGTAGACCCTTAATATATCATTCTTCAGTTTGTTTGTAAAGGTCTTCCAGTTTTTCTCTGGATAGATCTACATACATTAACTCTTCACCTGCTTCAGGTGCTTCAGGATGACGTGGTTTACGTGGTTTATTCATCTCTATGTTAATAGATTGAATGTTACTCCACATCATAGCAAACGCAGCACCACCAATAGCAGCAAAGCATACGAAATATAAAAAGACTTCAAAGTTATTCATCATGCCTCCTGAAGAGATTGAACTGTGTTGTGAAGTTCTCCAATATCAAGGAGTCCTTCAGCACTGAACCAAGGGGCATTAGCCCAACTAAATCCTTCACCCATGGTGTTATCGGGTGCTGTGATATACCAATGACATTGAACGTCAGGTACATCTACTGCACACTTAGACCAATCATCACTCCACTGTGGGACTTGTACCCACATCAGAGCAGCAAACATGAAACTAAGAAGTGATTTAATCACAGTGCGTTGCCTCTCGGTAATACTTCTTCTGGAAAAATGAAATTTTCATGTGGTTGATCGGCAGGTGCCATCCAAGCACGAAGTCCTTCGTTCAAGAGAATATTCTTGGTATAGAAAGTCTCAAACTCTGGATCTTCTGCTGCACGAATCTCTTGAGATACAAAGTCATAAGCACGAAGATTAAGAGCGAGTCCAATAATACCGATAGAACTTGTCCAGAGACCCATGACGGGAACAAAGAGCA
>ERZ802830.4013-NODE-4013-length-12029-cov-13.0913_pt1 | contig 12029 bp, 8 predicted proteins | sample MGYA00345654_ERZ802830 | MGnify/ENA primary metagenome ERZ802830 (study PRJEB30503, sample SAMEA104212375) | marine metagenome | biome: Westerlies Biome; feature: [SRF] surface water layer (ENVO:00010504) within the epipelagic zone...; material: water... | reverse complement strand
TTTTGGAAAAAATCTCCATCACAGCGTGATGTTGCACCATATCTACAAAAACCTGCCCCTTATTCAGTAGGTTCCAGACGCGTCGCTGAAGATGTATTTTGTCTGAGTGAGCCCCATGAAAATGTGTGGCCCCAATATTATTATCTGAATGTTGGTTTATAATCTTGTTAGCTTGTGCTATTTCCTCGTTATCGAAAATGGACTCAAACAAAAAATATCCAGGCCCGTCAATTAACGCATTAATAGCTGACTCAATTTCTTCGGATGGAATATGACGTGCCATTATTTTCTCCAATTCATCCCTGCAAGCCTTCTACAATCATTGAGGCTTCGATCTATACTTTATTGAAAGGCGAGTTCCTTTTCTAAATCACCAATCTCTGCTCCACCTGCCATTAGTCGCTTAATATCTTCACCTTCTAAATCTGCCGCTTCTCCTTGACCTATCACTTCTCCTAAGGATAAGAATGTGAACCTATCCGCAATTAAGCGCGCATGAATCTCGTTGTGGGTAATAAGAATAATAGCTATATTACCAAGCTTTTGTACTTTTTTGATTGTTTTTAAAACTTCCATCTGCTGTTTTTGCCCTAAGGCTGATGTTGGCTCGTCTAATATCAGAATTTTTGCTCCAAAATAAATCGCTCTAGCAATTGCCAAAGTCTGTCTTTGACCTCCAGACATTGTTCCAACAGGTTGATTTGGGTTTTTTATATCTATTCCTATTTTTGCCATTTCATTGGTTGTTATCTGATTCATTTTTTTAAAGTCCATTAAACCAAAAAGGCGAAAGCCTTTTATCACTTCTCTTCCTAGGAAAAAATTTCGAGTAACTGTCGTCAAAGGATTCAGCGCTAAATCTTGATAAACAGTGCCTATTCCAGCTTCGCTTGAATCCTTTGGGGATAAGAAGTTAACTTTTTCTCCTTCGATTTTTATTTCACCCGCTGAAGGGTGATGTACACCAGACAAAACCTTGATTAATGTTGATTTACCCGCGCCGTTATCTCCTAACAGAGCGTGTACTTCCCCGGGGTAAATCTTCAATGAAACCCCGTTCAAAGCGGTAAATTGGCCGAAACGCTTTACAAGATTATTTATCTCTATAAGAGGTTTTTGTTCTTCCATCTGTATCGCTATCCACTGCCAATAATTCGTTTTCTAATATTCTCGTTTGCTAGAGCCGCAGAAACGATTACTACGCCGAGAAAAACGCGATAAAAAGAGCCATCTATACCAGGAATGTAGAAAAATGCTTCTTTTGAAATGCCAAATATGATAGTCCCCAATACAATACCGAGGACTGTTCCGAATCCGCCCGTCAAAATTACACCTCCGATAACAGCCGCTGCAATCGCTTCAAGCTCTTTTAATGTACCTTTCGCTGTATCAGCGGTGTTGACTTCAAACACTTGAGTTGCTGCAACCAAGGTAGCGCAAAAGGCCGAAAAGATAAATAATGATATCTTTACTTTATTTGTTGGCACACCGTTAGCTTTTGCCGCACTTAAATTACCACCTGTTGAATAAATCCAGTTTCCGGCTTGTGTTTTACTTAAAACAAAATAGCAAACCAAGGCTAATAATGCCCAAACTAAAACACATGAGTAAATACCAGGTGCAAATTGATTACCAAACATATTTACGTTCCAATCGGCCGTAAAGTAAAGCCATTCAAAAAGTGGCTCTAAAATGTCACCCCCGAAAAAATCAGCTACTGGTCTAGCAGACGGTAGTGTATCTATGTATTCTCTGGCCAAATCTAAATCTGTTACTTCTTTTGGGTTAATAACCGCCGTTCCAGCCCCAGACTCAATTCTCTCTCGTATTTTTTCGGCCATCTCATTTCTACCCTGAGAAATCAAGCTCTCATAAGTATTCTGAAGTGTGGCCGTCATTTTTTCTTGTTCAATGATTGTTTTTGTCGCAGCAACTTTTTCATTTATGTAAAGCAGCTTTGATTTTAATTTTTCAATTAATTCGGCAGGGGCTTGTTGCAATATTTTGAGCAACTCATCATTTGGCAATGACTTCGCATCAACGCGCTCTATTTCTCCATGGCCAGGTATATTAATAATGTTTTTAAAATCTGGTAAATCCGTGACAGTAGTCGAACCAGCTGATTGATCTGCCGGTCTGTTAAATGCTCTATAAATTGTTTCTGTAAGGCCTCTTAAAAAAAAGAGCCCTCCTAAAGTCACAATAAAAGACGAGATTCCACTTTTTACGATTAACCAACCTTGAAACCAACCAAAAGCAAGCGTGAAGCAAAGTGTAATTAAAAATGCACCAAGGGGAGGAACATTTTCTATTCTTATCAGCGTTATGGTTTCAACATGAATACCGCCTTCAAAAGATATGTAGGGAATAACAATAGCAAAACCCCAACGTAATATAATAGCCATCACGCCGGCGGCAAAGCCCATCATAGAGCCAATAGAGAGATCAAATTCTCCTGAAATAATAAGTAATCCAGCTCCAATAGCTATGATACCCAGTTGCGCTACTACTCTGAAATTATTTCGTATACCAAGAGCATTAAAGCCATCGCCAGCAAAAGGATTAAAAGAAAACTCACCTGCTGGAATTGAAAAATATCCTAGCATTCCGAATAGTAGCAACATCACCCCAATAGGCCCTATCTCTGGACGCTTTATAAGTGAGGCAAACAATCCGGATTGTTTTAATCTATCTGCTTCTGTCCGAGTGTTCATATCAAAGCCATTTCAATTGTATCAAAAACTAGGAACGCTTGTTTTAAATCAAAAATGGGAGGCACTCAGCCTCCCATTTTTTTTACAATTAGGTCTTATCTATCAATACCTGCTAAAGCTGAGACAGCTGAGGCGTTCGACTTATCTACGAAACCAGGCCCTGAAGGAATATTATCACCAGGCAATAGTCCCGCTGAATTGTTGTATAAGTGTAGAACAACAATTGGCATATAACCCTGCAATCTTTGCTGCTGGTCAATTGTAAAAGCAACCTTACCAGCATTGATTAAGTCCATTAACTCTGGGCTTAGGTCAAAGCATGAATGATGCAGACTCATTCCAAGATCATCAAGTGCTTTAGCCGTACCTATGCAAGAAGTTGGCGAAACAGATAAAACTGCATTCACATCAGGGTTCGCTTGAAGCGCAGCAGTCGCTCGTGTCACGATTGTAGCTGCGTCGTGCGTTGTATCAACGGAAGATACGATGTCGACATTTTCACCATAACCGTTACATCTGTCAGAAAGTGCAGTATTATATTGCTCAGGTGTCATGCATAACGCTTTAGTTGCTCCTTCAGCGGCGGCTCTTTCACCAGCTTTTTGACCAGCTAATGTTTCTGGCTGACCAATATGCATCAATGCACCCACTTCTTTGTAAGCCTCAAGGCCCGAATTTATTGTGATAACTGGCACACCTGAATCAACAGCAGCGCGAATAGCGTTACCTAGAGAGTCTGGGTCAGGTAATGATACCACCATTCCATCAGGCTGAGTTGCTGCAGCAGCCTGAATCGAACTTGCCATATCTGCTAAATCGCCTGATGGATTAAAAATATATTCGAAATCCACACCCATTTGTGCTGCTGCATCCGCACCAGCTTTTTCAACTACTGGCCAAAATGGATCTTTTCCTTCACCGTGTGTTACCATTACGTAACGTTCCGCGTTTGCGGTTCCTGACATAAGCATAATAGCCGAGACTGCTAAAATTAATTTTTTCATTACATTTCTCCCTTAATATTTTTTTTATTCTCCCAACGAAAAATTAGAAAAATAAAAAATTTATAGTCATTTTTACTTTAAGTTTATAGAATCCATTATTTTAAGTACCGCAGGATGTAAAGAGAATTCATAAAAGTGGGTATTTTTTTTTTTAATTCAGAAAATTACCTCTAAAACGCCTGCTTATGTTTTCGAATTTTATCCAAAAATTTAGAAAACTAGTAAAAGTTTTTTTATTTTTTTATGATTCGGTTTAACCTGTTACCATCTTACTTTTTTTAAATTCCTTTCACATTTTTTTAAATTAACCTTTGCTATAAAATTACCAGCCAGAAAGATGCAAAAAATGAAACAAAGAATTCTTGGAAAAACACATTATTCTATTTCCGAAATTGGCCTTGGATGTTGGCAGTTTGGAGGTGATTTTGGCCCAATGGAGGAACCTAAAAAAACAGAAATATTGGCAACCGCGGGGCTAAATAACGTTAATTTTTTTGATACAGCAGATGTCTATGGAAATGGAAATTCAGAAACGATTATTGGCAATTTTTCTTCCATTAACCATGAGTTCAACAATAGGATTATTGCAACGAAAGTTGGAAGAAGCGCTGATTTATACCCTAATAATTATGACTATGAAACCGTAGAAAAATGCATTAGAGAAAGCGCAATTCGATTACGGATAAACTCAATTGATTTGGTTCAGTTACACTGTGTACCGTCATCTATACTTGAGAACGGAATCATTTTTAAGACTATGGACGATCTCGTAAAACGGGGGCTTATTAAACATTGGGGCGCATCTGTAGAAACATTAGAGGAAGCACATATATGCCTAAAACAACCTGGGTGTAGTTCTTTGCAGATAATATTTAATTTGTTTCGCCAAGATCCAATTTGGTCTTTATTTGAGGAGGCTCAGGCAAACAATGTTGGTATAATTGTTAGGTTACCGCTTGCAAGTGGTATTTTAACTGGCAAATTTAGCGCAAGTCACCAATTTCACGAAACCGACCATCGTAATTTTAATAGAGACGGTTCTTTTTTCTCAGTCGGGGAAACCTTCTCTGGTATCGAACTATCAAAGGCCGTTCAACTTACCTCTTTGTTTGATGAGTTTATCCCAAAAGGATGGACGTTATCTGATTTTGCTTTACGTTGGATTCTAGACCATGAAGCTGTTTCAACAGTTATAACAGGATGCTCTGACAAAATTCAAATCTCTCAGAATGTTAGGGCAAGCAGTTTACCTCCTCTACCTCTGATTAGCCACACGAGATTACGGGAAATTTATCTGTCAGAAATAAAACCTCATATTAGATGTCCAATTTAATTCTGTAGTTCTATTACATATATCGGTTTACAATCATCTCATATAATTCTTGTTGTCCCGAATATGGCGTCGGTCTGATGTCCTTTTCAAGAACCAAATCATGCAGAGATTGAAGCGAATGGAAACCAGTCTCAATATCTTTTCCTATCTTATCTTCCCAGCCCGCATATCTCAAATTGGTTTTGGAGGCTAGAACACCATCTTTGAGCATTGTAACAGCTGTTTTTAATCCACGAGCGCAAACATCCATTGCACCTATATGCCCTATCAGCAAATCATCTGGATTTATGGACTGTCTGCGAAGTTTTGCGTCAAAATTTGTTCCACCAGTTTTAAAACCTCCTTGCTTTAATATCTCATAATAAGCTAAAGCAACTTCTGGAACATTATTCGGGAATTGGTCCGTATCCCAGCCAGACTGGTAATCGTTTCGATTCATATCTATTGAGCCAAATATACCTAAAGTAGATGCTAGCGCTATTTCATGCTCAAAAGAATGCCCTGCCAGAATTGCATGTCCTTGTTCAATATTTACTTTCACTTCTTTCTCAAGACCATATCTGCATAAAAATCCATACACTGTAGCAACGTCAAAATCATATTGATGCTTTGTTGGCTCTTGAGGTTTTGGCTCGATCAAAATCGTCCCTTTAAATCCAATTTTATGCTTATATTCGACAACCATATTCATAAACCTACCTAGCTGGTCTAATTCTTTAGATAAGTTGGTATTCAAAAGCGTTTCATACCCTTCACGACCACCCCATAAAACATAATTTTCACCGCCTAGTTTAAAAGTAGAATCCATTACAGATTTCACTGTAGCTGCTGCATAAGCAAATACCTCTGGGTCAGGATTAGTGGCGGCACCAGACATAAATCTTTTATTTGAAAATAAGTTAGAGGTTCCCCATAAAAGACGTGTGTCTTGTTTGTTCATTTTTTCAGCAAAATAATCTGTTATCAGTTCTAAATTATAAAGGCTTTGTTTGAAACTATCCCCTTCGGGACGCACATCTGCATCGTGAAAACAAAAGAATGGAACACCAAGCAGCTTGAACATTTCAAATGCTACATCTGCTTTTGCTTTGGCACTGACGATATCTTCGCCAAACCAGGGCCTCTCGAAGGTCATGCCGCCAAACGGGTCTGTACCTGGCCAGACAAAATTATGCCAATAGCAAGCAGCAAACCTGAGGTGTTCAGAAAGAGGTTTTCCAAAAACTAATTCTTCTGCATTATAATATTTATATGAAAGAGGGTTATCACTATCTCTTCCCTCATATTTTATTGGTGTTTCAATGGAAAAAAAATCTTGTTTGTTTTTATACGTTTGCATCAACGGCTCCCCTCGATAGCGAAAGATAGATAGATTGCCATTCCTGGCGACGGCTTTTATGCATTTCATTATTAGTTTCTGCCGGATGAAAAATACGCTGAATTTCAGGTTTTCTCAATATATCTTCTGCATCTCTACCTGATGCAATAGCTGCTAAGCGAGCTGCGCCGTTTGCCCCCCCAAACTCTCCTTCTTTTGGCAAACTCACCGGGACACCTGTGCAGTCAGCTATTTGCTGTAACCAGTGAAAATTACTAGCACCACCACCAACCGCTAACAGAGTTTTCGGCTTTTGACCTGATTTTGAAATCACATCCAGACAATCCGCTAATGCATAGCTAATTCCTTCAAAAACAGAATAGGCCATCTCTGCACGGCCATGGCTTCTAGCAAGACCAAAAAATCCACCGCGCGCATTTGAGTCGTTATGCGGCGTTCTTTCTCCTGAAAGATACGGATGAAATAATAGTGTAGAATTTTCTGCATTCACCTTTCGGGCAGATTTTGCTAATGATCCAACAGAAGCCCCTGTTATTTCGGACAACCAGTTGAGCGAATCTGTAGCTGCGAGTGTTACCCCCATTTGGTGCCATAATTTAGGAAGTGCATGGCAGAATGCATGTGCGCCATTTGCCACCTCTGGATAAAATTTTTCTGTTACCTTGAAAACAACTCCTGACGTACCCAATGATACAAACGCATCCCCTGGCACTACCACACCTAATCCACAAGCAGCAGCCGCGTTATCGCCTGCACCACTAACAACCACTTTTGAGGATAAGCCCCATTCGTCGGCAAGCGATTTGCGAACAATCCCGGCAGGCTCAGTACCTTCTCTTAAGGCCGGCATCTGAGAGATATCCAAGCCACAATGGGAAATTAAAGTTTCGCTATATTCACGTTTTTCTACATCAAGCCATAACGTCCCACTTGCATCTGACATATCTGAGAATTTTTCTCCTGTTAACCAGAATCTAACGTAGTCTTTAGGCAATAGAATTGTTTTTATTTGTTTGAATATTTCTTTTTCCTGCTCTGCCATCCACACTGCTTTCGGCGCAGTAAACCCTGCCATCACAGCGTTTCCGGCAATTCTCCGAAAATCTAAAAATTGCGCATCTAACCTTTTTGCTTGTTCATCGCATCTCGCATCATTCCATAATATAGCAGGCCTAAGCACTATATCTGCTTTATCCATTGCAACTAAACCATGCATTTGGCCAGAAAGACCTATTGCCAAAAGTTTTGTTAATTCAGAGCCTGCTTTACCTTTAATAGCTGAGATAACTAATTTGGTTGCCTCTATCCAATCTTGCGGGTTCTGCTCTGAATAACCCTCCTTTGGCCTTGATATTGATAAGATAGCATTATGACTTGCTATTGTTTCACCATCTTGGTTTTGCAATAACCCTTTTACGGACGATGTCCCAATGTCGAGTCCAAGGTACATTCTGTTTCCTTAATAAAAGTCCAAATATAAGTAAAACTGTGCATATTTATTAGAAAAAGGATAGTTTTTTTTATTCTTTTTGTGGGATGTTTCTAAAAATAGCGTGGGGCGTGTTAACAAAAAAATCTTAACTTTTAATCTGATTATTCTGATAGTAACAAAGCCAACTTTGATATAGATTAGTCCCAACATGACCCTGATAAAAAACCCTAACGCGCCACTTATTCTTAGTAATCTTTTTGACCGTGCGGTAGCTGCAGCAGACCCGATGAAAACGATCTTTGAGCATCTTCCCGAAAAACCATCAGGCAGAGTAGTTGTCATCGGTGCTGGGAAAGCTAGTGCGCGAATGGCCGAAGCCGTGGAGCAAGTTTGGGACGAATGCGATGGCATTGTGGTCACACGCTATGGTTATGGAAGGCCTTGTAAGGGAATAAAAATAGTAGAAGCGGCTCATCCTATTCCAGATGAGACGGGCGTTAACGCAACAAAAAAAATGTTAAAATTAATCGATGGCTTGGGTGAGGATGATTTTGTTCTCTGCTTAATTTCAGGGGGAGCGTCTGCCTTGCTATGCGCGCCGTCAGGCACACTCACATTGGCTGAAAAGCAGCGCATAAATCATAACCTTTTAGCAAGCGGAGCACCCATCAACCAAATCAATATAGTTCGAAAGCATTTAAGTGCTGTAAAGGGTGGTCAATTAGCTGCGGCTGCTTACCCTGCAAGAATGCTAAGCTTGATTCTATCAGATGTGCCAGGAGACGATATCCAGTTTATTGGTTCTGGGCCTACGGTAGGTGATACTTCCACGTGCCAACAGGCGCTTCAAATCATGAATGATTACAATATTTCAGTTTCTTCCAATGTTATTAAGCACTTAGAAACTAAATCAGGTGTATTAATGCCTCGAGATATCCGGCTTAGCAAAGTAAAAAATGTGATTTTTGCGGCCCCATCTCAATCCCTGCATGCCGTAGCAAAAATGGCTAACAACAACTATGGCTTTGAAGTAATAAATCTTGGCGATGCTTTACAAGGAGAAGCAAGAGAGGTTGCGCGTCAACAGGCTGAACAAGCAATGCAAATCCAGAATCAATTATCAGATACAGATAATCCTGTCTTATTACTTTCTGGTGGCGAGTTAACAGTTACTAAAAACGGAAATGGTATTGGCGGCCCTAATGCTGAGTTTTGCCTTGCTCTTGCTATTTCGTTAGACAAGCAGATAGGTATTTTTGGGTTGGCAGGGGACACTGACGGTGTTGATGGGGCCGCCGAAATTGCAGGTGCTTTTGTCACTCCCAATACGTTAGATGATGCCGAAAAAGCAGGTATATCCCCTCAAGAATCTTTAACTCAAAATGACGCTCATAGTTTTTTTGGAACAATACGGAGTCAAATTATAACAGGACCGACATTAACCAACGTAAATGATTTCAGAGCCATATTGATTTATCCCATCTGATTCTGCGACACCTCATGTAAGCGCTTATTTATTGCCCTGTTACTCAAATCACCATATGTAACGAGGCATGTAGGTACATTAAAATTTATCACTTTTTAATCAGATGAAAATATTCGGTGAGGTTATTCCCATGTGGGACACCTCTCATTTACATAATCAGTTCGAAGAATTCGATATATTTCATTTCTATTTGAGCGATTGATTTCACCTTCTCACTTCATGAATTTGATGACTAAGTTGTATTGATTGAGAGTAACGAATTAGTTGTTCCAAGTGTTGCATTTTTTTTTAAAACAAACTTTTAAAAAATACCATTGTTTCTATATGCTAGAACAAATCAGAGTTATTAAAGAAAAAAAATGATTTCTAAAAAATTTAATAAAGAATAAACAGCGGTCAGATGATTAGGCTATTGTAACAACGGATATCAATATTACAGCAAAAAATAACAAAAATTTACTTATTTGGAGACACGAATCATGACACGTAAATACCATCATTCCGTATTTTTTGTCATTTTATTATGTTTTTTAATTACCACAATTGCTGGAGCTGGAGAAAGAGCAGAAACAATCGGTTTTTTCGTTACAAATGAAAGTTGTTGTGGTGAAGATTCTGACCCTCATGCTGTTCACGGCACAGAGGTTTTAGGTGGAGGCGTTGTTTTAGCTGGTAAAAATATGGATTTAGGTAATTCTCACGATGGTTTTGTCATAAAATTTCCAAAAGTTGACGAGGAGGAAGGGAATGTATGGCTGCTGCCAGGTGAAGATTTGTCATTTGATTGGGTCTTTTCATTTGGAACTGAGGGCAAAGAAGACGCAGCTAATTCAACAGCAATTCTTGATAATTATGTATTTGTAGCTGGATTAACAGCTTCTAAGGAAGAGGTCTTAGAGAGATATCTGGCAAAATTAGAATTATCAACTGGAGAACTTTTATGGCAAAAAACTTTTCCATCTAAAAAAAATAATAGAGATAGTGCGTTTGAGTCAGCGCAGATTACAGATAATAACGGATTAATCTTAACCGGAGTTTCAAGCGCAAAACGTGGGAGCATAGAAGGTTTTAAATCTTACGGAAATCCTTCAGATGGACATGCCTTTTCTATGTATTTCGAAGAGTCCCAATTATTAGGTAACGTTCCCCCTGAAAAACCAGTTTGGGAAATAAATTTCAAAAACGCTTTAACAGGAAAAACAATCAAACAACATATTGATGAGCGATCTTTCGTTATTGCATCTTCCACTAAAGACGAGCCTTCTCTGGCCAAAATAATAAAAATCGATCAAATTGGTAACACTATTTGGTCAAAAACCTACCCAAACCATGGCGAGGTTACAGACATTGCGGTGTCAACTATAGATGGGGTTGTGGACGGATATTTCATATCTGGCCATAAAAGTGTGAAAGGTATTGGCATTGATGGTTCTATAACAAAATTATCTATAAACGGAGATATTATTTGGTCGAATACATATGGAAATCCAGTCGGAGGAGAAAGTAAATTTAATGGTTTGGGCAGGGGTAATGAAAAGTTTATCTATGATGAGTGTTGGGGAATAGAATCAATGAATGATGGTGGAGCAATAATGGCCTGCGGAACAGGAACTCATTGTGACGAATTTGAGGAGAATAAAAAACTTTTCCAACAATGTATCAAAGACCCACGTGAAACTTGGAGAAGCTTGGTCATAAGAGTTAATAAACGAGGTGAGCTTATTTGGGAAAGCGCTGATTCGTTCATTGAAGAGGATGAGGTAATAACCACAGCATCAGAATATATTATCTCGACCTATGACGGTAAACTAATATCTGTCTTAGACTTAGCATTCGGATTTGGTGTGCAAATTATACAATTAGACTACTAAAAAAATTGAATTTATAATGATTCAACCTTTGACTTGAATTTAATTTTAACCATTCTTAAATCAAGATGTATTTGTTCGATTAAGGTTTCTTACCTTTTAAAAAAAACTACCCGCTGTAATACTCATCCACTTTGGATACCTACGTTCAGAGACAAATTCTTTAAAACGTAAAATTAGTTTTCCCCATCAATTAACATTTCTGAAAAATATCCCTTCCTCAAAAATTGGCAAAATAAACATTTTAATGATTATATATTAATTTACAGCATCTATGATATTTGAAATTCGTCTTTTATTTTTGTATTCTGACTTGATGCAAGCACCTGTTTACGTGCAAGAGATAATAATCCTGGCACAATGAATAAGGTTGCAACGGTGGATAACGCCAACCCACCAAAAACAACAGTTCCAATGCCGCGATATAACTCAGAGCCTGCCCCTGGAAAAATAACCAGCGGCACTAAACCGAAAAGAGAGGTAAGAGTAGACATGAAAATAGGTCTTATCCTGTTTCGTGTAGCTTCTATAATGCTATCATCCACGCTCATACCTTCTTCGCGAATTTGAAGGCAAGTTTGCTCAACCATTAAAATAGCATTATTGACAACTATTCCTGTGAGAATTACAAAACCCAGCATTGTCAACATATCAAGAGGTTGGCGAAAAAACAAATTAATAATGAACAAGCCTAATATACCGCCAGCCGCTGATATTGGGACAGCTAATATGATTATAAGAGGAAGAATAAAAGATCTAAGTAATATCACCAAAAGAAGAAATATAACACCTAGAGCAGTTAGCACATTTGCCTGCATTGCCTGCCATGTTTCCTCAAGCGCACTTGCAGCCC